>Ga0172377_10000063_pt1 | contig 84804 bp, 55 predicted proteins | sample Pumphouse3metaG_FD_119749 | JGI IMG/M metagenome (GOLD analysis project Ga0172377, IMG submission 119749) | Leachate microbial communities from a municipal landfill in Southern Ontario, Canada - Pumphouse #3 metaG | ecosystem: Engineered > Solid waste > Landfill > Unclassified | place: Canada...
CGGTCTCTAAGGACAAATGACGTATAATAGCATAATCCCACCCCTATTCTTGCCAGATTAATTAGAACAAAGTAAGTAAATAGTTAGATTAACTATTTTGCGACAAACATAGGATGACGTGGATTTTTTTACAGACAGGGAGTTCTACACATAGGCGGCTTCGCCGCCTATGTGTAGAACTCCTTACCCCAACTACCTGTTGTCATTCCGAACGCAGTGAGGAATCCAAAAAAAGTATATCTCTGATTTTTATCAAGACCTCGATGGTTGATCGCCGACCGATTTTTTTATAGATGATCCGTACTAAGTTTCACTCCTGATTGATAGAAAGCAGTCTATAGTAGACCGATTCATTATGTATCTGATATTCTTTAAGTTATCGCATATATGGGATATCCTTGTCCATGTTTGCACACCAATGCGAATGCTATACCCAAAAGTAAATAAGTAAAGAAAAGGAATCCCAATTCGCTCATCAGCAGCTTGAAAAAAAATTTTCCTAAATGTCGAAGTTGAAGTCGAAATTTTGTAGTAACGATCGCAGCTATGTACAGAGGTGAGTTTTAAAGCACAAATCATTAAAAAAACACAAAATCGATCTGATGTGACATGCTACATATCCACACTTTCTGCCTGACTACATTTTTTTTATGTTATGAGGATTTTTAATTCTGCATCTTTGATGCAATTACATTGGCATCTATGTTTCCAGTATGCTTAAAAATTATGAAATTGTTTTGATCATATAAAATAAAACTGGGAAAACCTCTAATATCATCGCAATCCAGGCAAATTTCATTGATAAATTTTTTCATTCGGTAATGAGGGCTTCGTTTCTCTCCATATGAAAAAACATCTAAAAGATAGATATTAAAATTTAAACGATGTTTATTCATGTATCTCAAATAATTTTCCTTCCTAACCCAATCATCTGGCGAAACAAGGTATATATCCAATTCATCAGTATTGCTCAATTCATTTACTAATGCAGGAACGCTTTCAGAACTGTTTGGACACCAATTGGTAAAAAAAATTATGAGTTTATAATTGCTTGAATTACTGTTTAATAGGTACCTTAATTCAGAACTGTTAATTGAATATATTTCAACTATATTGTCATTTCTAAATTCATACAGAGTGTCAATTTTATTAATTATAAAATCGTTTTGGCGCATATTATTTAAATTTAAATAGTATGGGTCTGTTATAGAACAAGAGCAGAATAACACCAAAGTAATAATTAACATTTTATACATGATGCGATCAATTTAAAAAACAGATTAGAATTTTAGTGAGTACATTCCAAGGAACCAAGATACTAAGCTTCTTTCCAATGTTGTCAATTGAATATGGCTTCTATTATATAAAAAATACCCGTGATTGAATTTTTCTTCTTTAATCTGCCTTTATGTCTTAATTGATTCAATTTTAACTTTTCAATATCGGTTAGGTTATATTGCTCAATTAGCATATGTTCTTCAAGGGGATAGATAGTATCCTGTAATGTTTTACTGAAATAAACAAACAGTTTTTTATCGGGTATAATCATGTGATCAAAAATATATGTATCATCCCTTAGGTCTGAATATAAAACAATCCTATTGTTTACAGTTTCAACTTTTAAGGAACTACCACGATAGTCTTTTACTTTATAAAATATCTTTTCTTCATTTGTGTAGCCCCAGATACTATCACATGGAATTTTGTGTTTATTGCCCTTGAGGTCCATAAAGATAAAATTATTTTTAAAAGCAGCTAATTTAATGCTCTTGTATAATTCTTTGTTACTTGTATCCATATAATGCTCGTAACTTCTATACACCTCAATTTGCCCAGTAGTTAATAGTGGGCAAATTGTAAGCAGTGCAATAATAGCCGAGTATATCAATTTATTTTTAACCATAAAAATACATACGAAGTTATTCAGTATATTTTTTATATATAGAGTCAATATTGCTATTAACAGTGTCAATTCGCTTATCTTTTCTTTAATGAACCTTTGCAGTTCATAAAAGTCAGCTATTGAATCAATTTCGACTTTGTAATTCTCTATCATACAACTCATTGGGAAGTCAGGGTTCAGACCCAATTATCATTAAGGATTATATGGATTTGTAGGATTGATTAAAAACACTTCTATTCTTTTCATCATTTCGTTTATTATGTTACACAATAGTTATTTGGAATAACAGTAAAGATACGACAAGATGAGGCTAAATTATGTTCCAATTTCGTGTTTTAACAAATTTTAGTTTTTTCTTTTGTAGATTTAAAATATCCGATAGGTTTTGGATAAACCGGAGGCTCAACAGGATGCTAAAAATTCAAGGTATTTTACTTTTCCACTATTCCCAGGCGAACTTTCCGGCAGATACTGACCCCCTTTTCAAAAAAATGGAAAATCATGAAGATTCCGGAGCATATTGCCCACCTTTTGATTTTGCTCTTTTTTATACCTTATTTATCGAACATTAAAAGACTGGGTTATGGCAACCCATACTGCTCAAGCTACACAATTGAACACAAAATAACCTTAACAAAAGAGCTATCAGACAAGCTATAGCCTATACACTAAGCCTTTGGCCCAGACTTATCCGCTATATTGATCAAAGGCGATTTAAGGTTGGTAATAACCTGATTAGAACAGTATCAGGCCCATAGCCATAGGGCGTAAGAATTAAATGTTTACCGGGACGCATGATGAAGCACAACAAGCAGCCATTGTATATTCATTACTTACCCCTTGCAAAATTAATGGGAAAGAATCTTACGGATGGTTCTAAAAAACACTGCCAGTTATATCTGATCACCCTGCAAACCAACTATACGAACTCCTGCCCCGCATAAGATAGAAATAGAACTATCCATTTTATAAATGCGGTTTACCGAATGGATACGCAGATACTCACAAATATCTTCTGCAGCTTCGCCACCACAAAAGAATATTTCAAACCAAGTTCTGAAGAGCTCACCAAACTGATAGCCGTATATGTTCCTTATACCAAGATGATTATCGATGAGAGCTGATAAGTCTGACTTATTAAATTCTTCATGAACAAAATAAATTCCGACAAAAAGAGTGACTGATTCAGAAACTTTCAGTAATTGTATCTTTTGTATGATTTACTGTTTTTTTGTTTAGAACCATAAAAGATGGTGAAATCTTACACATAGCAAAACGGTAGATAAGATTTTTCTTATCAGCGCTTGCCTATTTGGATTGAAATTTAGTTTGCGGAATTAAAGTTAAAAAATAATTCGTGCTTATGAAACCATATTTAAATTTTGTTATTTTAGTATTGCTAATTACAACAAAAGGACTTCATGCCCAAGAAGATAAAAAAAGGGATGCTTTTGTTTCAATAAACTCCGGTATATATGTACCATCACGAAGTGAGTTCAAAACCATATATGATTCATGGTTTACATTTAACAATGGCTTAAGTGCGGGTGTTCCTTTTACAAATTCTGACATATACTTATACGGTAAGGCAATGTTTTTAAGATGTGAAGGTGTTCCGATTATATATCATTATGAATCAATTGATGGAGTGTTACATACATACACAACAAGAGAAGGAAATATCATTTATAAGCAGCTTTTATTTAATTTAGGGATACAATATAATTATTCCATTAAAAAATTGAATAAAATTATTACAAATGGGGGTATATCAATTATTAATGCAACAGAAACAACTACTAATACCAACGCAGATTCGGAATCTAAAGCCAAAGGGTTTGCTGGCTATTTTATTGGTTTAGGATACGAAAGAAATTTTGAAAATACTCCTTTAAGTGCATTTAGTGAGATACAGTATAATTTTAATAGACTTATATTTAAAGCATTAGATTTGTCTTATGGGGGAGCAAACATTAATGTAGGAGTCAGATTCTATTTTAAACAATGAGAATGAAAATTTTCTGTCCGTAACAAGATCGGATCTCGCCAAAATAAACAGGACAATAACCAGAACTATATACTATATAGATGCTTTCTAAATGTATCAACTCCTCAATAATTCGATGGCAATAACACTCAAAAGTGTACAATTAACGCATGAAATTACACTATTTTTATTAACAAGCATCAATGGCTATAACTGAATAATTTAGTTGCTTCCGCCGTGGCCGATGTCAACTGTTTGAAAAAAAACGGGAAACAGGCTGATGTGTATAGCTTGCAAGCTGCTTCTGAAGAGCAGTATAGATTTATCGAGGATTAAAAAGTGGTTGATTTTCCAAAGCCGGCTAAAATAAGTATTCTATCCGTACTATCGCCATCCTTCCCCTTAGGCTATAGCTACTCATTGATAACTGATTAAACGTATTTGTGAATACGGTATGATCCTTCACATTAAATAAGTTCACAACTTCGAATGATAAATCAATGCCACTTTTTTCCGTGGTATAGCGTAGTTTGAAATCCATGAACACATATTTAACTGCATTATTGCCGGATACTTTGGTATAACTTTGATTGACATTTAATTCTGCAAGCAGTCTTTTAAATAATGTGGTACCCAAACTAAGGTTTTGCTCAAAACTGTGCGCACGATAATTTAAATGATCGGTAGCTTTACTGGTTTCGTTTAAATTGTTAAAATGCCATGATAAGGAGGGAATATAATTCAGTGATACGGTCTGAAATAGTTTTTTATTTATGGTAGCTTGCAGAAATGCGTTTTTATTTCGAAATGATAACAATTCTTGATTGACCAATTGTCCGTATTTGTTTAAACCTATCATTGCCTTAAACGCAATACTGCTTCTTAATACGTAAAGATATTTGCTTGAGCCTAAATGAAGATGCACACTTTCATGGCTGTTGTCGTAAGGCAATAAAATTGTTTTAACGGTATTTTCGCTAATTTCATTTGCTAAGATACTGTTTGAGTTGATTTTATGATAAGTCAGCCCGGAATTCAGGAACAACATACTTACGGGATTTTCCATCCCATAATTAAAAGCTAATGAATGAATTCTCCTTTCTTGCAGCTCTGCATTATTGGAGTGTATAAGTCTGTAATTCATTAATATAGCACCTTTATAAATGCTTTTTATATGGCTAAAAGGGTTCGAGTAATTATAATTAAATTGAAGCTTATGTTTTTGGGAGATATCATACCTTAAATCTATTGATGGCGAAAAGATAAGCTTTTGTTTAACAGTATTTTCCTCATAATGAGGCTGTTTATAATGTATATGTTGAAAAGAAATCGGTAGTTGAACTACTGATTTCAGATTCCTGGTGCTGTATGAGTATTTATTGGTGAGGTACAAATTTTCTTTGTTCCATTTTAACGAGTTGCCTGCATCGATTGTGATAGGCTCAAAAAAGTCTTTTTGTTTAAAAAATAAGTCTGAATTTAATTGCTGGATTTGGGTAGCATAGCCTAATTTATATTCCTGTATCAGTTTTTTAGCGGGAATGGTGTAAGCAACATATGCATTGGAGTAGGTGGTGAGGCTTTCCATCTTTTGTACAATCGTATCGTAATATTCCTCTTGCCCGCTAATGTCGTATTTCAGTCCATCATTTATGAGAAGTTGTTGTTCGTTATTGTTATAATTAACTAACCATCTGAAGGTAAGTACGTTCTTGCCTTTGATGTCTGGAATCCAGCTGACATCATTTGAAAAATCTTGAATATCTTTTGTTAATGACTCGGTTAATGGCGCTGAATTCAGGTTTATAAGACCATTTTCAACAGTTTTGGATAAATTTATTCTAAAGTTATTATTGAAATAATACTGTTCCTTGTTAATCATAAGATTGGCGGAAGTATTCAACTTTTTTGGCTTACTATGTATTTCCTGTTGTTCATTGTATGTGATGGTATCATTCTTCACATAATATTCTTCGGTATTAAAATAGGTAAGGAAGTTGTTGTCCTTAAAAGCTTGCAAATTTAACCTGAATTGCAATCCATTTCTTCCATTGATTAGATTGTTAAAGTTTGCCAATACTGACTTATTAGTATACCAGGTTTGTCGAGGAAGGCTTGGTGGTCCAACCGTTGCAAGTGATAAATCTATTGTTTCCGGCTGCTGATTAATATTATCAAGCAGACTTACTGCTCCTAATTGCGATAAAGTGTTGTGGTAGTCTGTACCCGCATTATTCACCATCACCGAGTTGATTAACTTCAAGTTTTTGTTTAACAATATGGGGGTAAATGCAGCATCATATAAAGCTGGCAATCCGCCGGCTGCCATAGTTTTATAGGTTGCTTTTAGTTTATTTTCATCTTTTAATATCAGATTCACAGCTACTTTATCTGACAATACTTTATTCCGTAATACCTTGATTGGCTGAAAGTTTTTAATCACATCCACGCTTACAATCATATCTTTACTAATCATTTTTGGTAGCTCAGCGTAACGACCATCCATCAGGTTATCACCGTGTATATATAGATTTTCAATTTTTTTTCCATTGAAGTAGATTGTTCCGTCGGCTGCAATATCAAGCCCCGGCATGCGTCTTAGCACATCGCCGATACTTCTGTCTTCTTGTTGTGTAAAACTCGCTACATCGTATCGTAAGGTATCGCCTAATGAATGGATCTGCGGCTTGCTTTTAACTTCTATCTCCGGGAGTGTAAAGGCTTCATATTCAAGAAAGAAATCATATTCCCAAATCTTATTGATAAGCTTTGTTTTCTGATTTTTGTAGCCAATATATGTAACTTCTAACCAAAGTGGTACATCAAGTTTTGGTGGAAAAAAGTTTATAAAAAACTCACCTTTACTATTGGTAATGCCATAGTGGATAATACTTCCTTTTTCATCAACTAATTTGACGTGCGCATTAGGTAGGGCTTCATTGGTTTTATTTTTTACTGTTCCGGTAAAAGTCTGCTGTTGGGCATAAACAAACTGAGGAGAAACAAGAATGAAACACATGAAGCAAAGAAAAGCGATATGTAAAAGTATTCTTTTCACATACAGAGGCTTTGAGCTTACGAATTCCCTCTACTTTATTTCCAATGGATTATACTTTTTTATCCTAGTAGATTGGGTTGTTCTTTTATGATCCTGATTGATGATACCCAATTTTGCATCCGGAAAAGCTGCCGACCATACAGACTCAGGGTCAGTAATAAATGCTTTTTTATTTCTGTTATAATTTTTAAGTTTTGTATCAATAAAAATTTGATCTTCATTTTTGAAAAAGGAGGCAGTTGTTTCATTTTCGTCAAATGGCTTTTGAATTTTCTTAAAAATAAAAGCGACTTCATTACGGCTGTCTCTTGCCTCCAGTATGAGTCCCGGCAGGCCTGACAGCTTCCAGGGACCGTCCTGTAATGGTAAATCCTGCGTAAACCAAACCTCATAGACACGACCTCCATAACGCCCACTGGCTTTTTGGCAATTATAATCACCAATAGTCTTATGTTCATTCATTATTTGCCAGTCAATTCCCGGAAGATTTGTTTCGGTTTTATAGTCCTTTGGGCCCATTGCCCCCCAAACACTAAGTTTCTTAGTAGTGAAATCCTTTAAAATCTGCTCATCCACAACCACATTGTTATTATCAAGAATGAGCAAAGGGCTGCCACTAACCACAGTCCTTTGACCTGATTCTTTCTCTGTAACCGGCACATTATCAGATATGCTTGAATCAGCTCTTGTTTGAAGCAAATCATACATTTTTTCTGAAATATATCTACTGCTGTTTTTACCGACCGATAAAATCATATTGTCGGTAAAAGGCTTTTCTTTATCGCTCAAATCACGTATATGAGTAAGCTCATACGTAATATGAAACAATACGGGATCCTGTGCCTGACAGAAAAGACCCGATAAAAATAATAAGGAGCCGATTAAAATATGCTTGACCTTCATTTTTTTTATGTTTTAATGATTAGTTTAGAACACAAAGCTAATAAATATTTTGAAGAATCCCCTTGTATTTTCTTCCATACTAGAAGGATATTTCATAATTTTAACATTATTATCAATACGATATATGAAATATTAGTGTGCATATCTGAATTTTCTGTTCAAGCTACTGTCAAAGCTATCCAAATGTTAAATGGCATGTAGTTGCACACAATACATTTCGCAAAGAATTTATTTAAAAAGTTCAGATAATTTAGGAAATTAATTAAAATATCTGACACATGATACTAAAAGGCGAGCCCAATGAATCCGATAATTAATTTAGCTTTTATTGACTTAGATTTCAGCAGTTTTTAATAATTTGGTTTGAGGATTATAAGTATATATTCGTGTATCATCCATTGTTACGACAAAATCATTAATATAATCCTGTAGCTCTATCTGCTTTACGGCTGTACCATTCCAAGCGTACACGTAAATATTCTTTCCAAAATATGGGTAGCTTGCTTGTTCTGTACTACCTGAGAACAAAACGTAAATATAGTTGTCGGTAGCTTTCAACCTCACTGCAGCAAAGCGAGTGTTGGCATTTCGAGCCATTAATTTCGCCCCGTCAAAACCAGTCATAAAACTGACATCCGCATCAAATCCTTCCGCTCCTTTTACGATTATCGATTTCCTTGATTCCAAGTCCACTATCTCTATTTGATCCGCATAGCGGGCGGCAAGCACGCATTTATCGGCTGATGGCTTTAAAGAAAGAAAACTTTCATTAGCCATTTTGTCTTCCCGGCTTAGCTTTTTGGAACCGGTTTTAGCATATGGAATTAACTCATCAATAACTTCAGCTGTTACAAGGTTTAATCTGCTCAGCTTATAATCAGATTCGTAATTACCACTGCCGATGACCGTAGAGTCGCTGTCCATCTGTATAGAGTAGTAAAATGAAGTCAATGCCAATTCGTTTGCTTCAGAAGCTTCTCTTTCGGAATGAAGTATTGGATTCAGAATGACTTTTTGTTTTCTCAGATCATAGACCCATAAGTTTGAAGATACGATGCCATAAGACAAAAAGTCCATTGACTGCCCTGTTTTAAAACCAGCTTCCAAGTGCTGCCCAATCAATTCACGGTTATTCAGGTTTATTGAAGTAAAATGATGCGTAGAATTGTCTGAAGTGTTTCGGATGATTAGCACAGTATCATGGTATAAGATTAATCCATTGGGATTATACATGCCCAACTCCATATAATCACGCTCATCGGCTGTTTGAATGATTTGGAATTTGCTGAGTTCGGTGCCTTGAGCAGCTGTCTTAGTTAAATGCTTGCTACAAGCGCCAAGAAATAAAAGAAGTATTAAAAATGACTTAATGAAATTACGCATCAGAATAATTAGTTTTAATAGAATTAAATTTCAACGCCACTACCTTTATCACTGAAAGAATAGCGCTACTCCCTGTTTCAGTTAGGATTACAAATATAAAAAAAACCTCCAGCTACATCATCGGCAATTGTTAAAATATGTTAAAAAACAATCAAATAAAATTAACTTCAGATTCCAATTCGACTCCGAACTTTTCTGTTATATCAGCTTTTATTTCCATTGCCAGATTGTATATGTCACGTCCACTTGCTTTGCCATAATTTACCAATACCAATGCCTGCTTTGTGTGGACTCCCGCATCGCCAATTCGTCTTCCTTTCCAGCCGGCTTTGTCAATTAACCAGCCTGCCGCTATTTTCATGCGTTCATTTGTATCGGCATAAGCAACCACATCCGGATATACGTTTTTTATGGCTTCAAAAACTGATTTTTCAACAATCGGGTTTTTGAAAAAACCACCTGCATTACCTAAGATGGCGGGGTCGGGCAATTTTGAAAGCCTAATTTTTTTTACTACTTCAGCTACTTCTGCAATAGTTGCATCGCGGATGTCTAAGGCATCCAATTCGGCTTTAATTGCTCCATATCCCGGCTTGATTTGAGGCTTTTTGTTCAGTTTAAAATCAACGGAAAGAATAATAAATTGATTTTTATGGCTTGTTTTGAATATACTGCTTCTGTAACCGAATTTACATTCATTATTCAACAATTCCACTATTTGACCGCTGCGAAAATCCATTGCTTTTAAAGCCACGAAGCAGTCTTTCATTTCTACGCCGTAAGTCCCAATATTTTGTATGGGAGCTGCGCCTAATTTACCCGGTATTAACGAAAGATTTTCCAGACCACCATAAGTGCTTTTCCGTTGGTCTGCATAAGGTGGAGAAGTCACAATTAAATCCACAGAGTTATCTGAAAGAAACTTCAATTGCTCTCTACTGTCACCTAAATATAATTCTGTCGTTATCTCCATTTTATGGATCCTTAGATATTTAGCAAATATACTTTTTTTGATCGTTGTAGCCGATCAAAATCTCTCTGAATTTGTTAACGATTTTTCTGCCGAGTTTGGATTTCTATCCATACCGGTAACATCGAATACACAAAACAAATATACAACATTCGTATAATTGGTTTACGGTTTTCTATGAAGATATTGATATTCTATTGATTAACTGATATATACGTTTAAAATATCGTTTTATGTATAGATTTGGGTTTGATCTTGGTAGTCAAAAAAAAACAATTCCTCTTAAAGGATAGTCCGATCTAATACAGCAGCTGATCTAAGGGATACATACAACTAAGCCCTGTTAGTATGTATTCACACTATCGAATTGTCGTTTATCCTTATTTTTGCAGAAACTTAGTAACGAATGCGAAGAAGACAACGATCTGTGCCACAGATTATTGAGCAAGTAACCATAATCGATGCAGGCTCTGAAGGTATGGCTATAGCTAAACCGGAGCAGAAGGTAGTGTTTGTCCCTTTCGGTGCACCGGGTGATATAGTAGACCTGAAGGTAGTCAGACGTGGGAAAAACTTTTTTGAGGGAGAGATAGTCCGGTTTCACAGCTATTCGAAGCAGCGGGTTGAGCCGGCTTGCAGTCATTTTGGGATATGCGGCGGATGCAAGTGGCAACATCTGGCATACGAACATCAACTACGCTATAAACAACAAATTGTCAAAGATAATTTCGACCGTATAGGCAAGTTCCCCTACCCTACTATCCTACCTATCCTTGGCTCTGATCAACCCTATTTCTACAGAAACAAACTCGAATACACCTTCTCACCTAATAGATGGCTGGCCGAAGGAAAACCTTCAGAGAATATCTCGGATGATGCACTCAAAGGGCTTGGATTTCATTTACCTAAACGATTCGACAGAATATTGGATATTGAGAAATGCCATCTGCAGCACGACTTAGGCAATGAGATACGGCTGTTTGTACGTGAACAGGCTATCCGACATGGCTACAGCTTCTATCATGCAAAGAAGCAACAGGGCCTGCTTCGCAACCTCATCCTTCGCAATACTCATGCAGGCGAATGGATGCTGATATTAGTCATATCCACAGATGATCAACAAGTCAGAGATCAGTTGTTACCACAGCTTATCAAACGGTTCCCACAGTTGGTAAGTGTGTTTTTAGTGATCAACCCTAAGCTCAACACTCAGATCAGCGATCTAACTCACGAACTGGTTTATGGACTACCCTATCTGACCGAAACTATGCCATCTCCACTGATCGGGCAAAACGATCTGCAGTTTCGTATTGGACCCAAATCATTTTTCCAGCCTAATACTAAGCAAGCCGGGAAGCTCTATCACACTGCTTTTCAATGGGCTGCACTAACAGCTGTTGAAACCGTGTACGACTTATATTGCGGCATAGGTACTATTGCCAACTACCTTGCTAATATAGCAGCCAAAGTGATTGGAATAGAGTATATTGAAGAAGCTGTAGAGGCTGCCCGTGAGAATTCCAGGCTCAATCATATTAAAAACACAGAGTTCATAGCCGGTGATATGGCCGAAGTGTTCAACCGGCAACTGATCGAACGTAGTGGCCGGCCTAATGTAGTTATAACCGATCCGCCCCGGGCAGGAATGCACCCCAAAGTGATTTCACGCCTTATAGAGCTTAGCCCTGAAAAAATAATATATATCAGTTGTAATCCGGCTACACAAGCCAGAGATATTGCCCTGCTAAACGAAAAATATTCTGTACAGGAAGTGCAACCAGTGGATATGTTCCCTCAAACACATCATGTAGAAAATATGGCACTGTTGAGTATCAGATAGGTAAACTGAAAGCTGAGGAATAGTGATCACTTACGTTTAGTATAATCCTGACTTATACATATGTATGGACGATATCTTCAACCGATTCGATTTGTCAAATACTACTTCAGGTGAAGCTCAAAAAATTGTGGGATAACCATTTATAAAGTTCATCATATATAGCTCAACCACTTTAATTTGATATTCATCAGCCTGCCAAACAAAATACTTTACTTACTTTTATCCGGTGAATAGTGTATTCCATGATACGTGACCTGTTAACACTCATATTTGTTTGTATACTGCCGGTATCTCTGATTGGTCAATCAACACCTGAGATAGTGTCGGTTTCATCATCTCCAGCTGAACCGGCAATCTATGAGTTGTTTGAATTACACATACAATTGAACACAGCCGCTTCAAATCCGCATGATTACGATCAGGCACTGCTGTCTGCCATATTTTATTCTCCTTCGGGTTTCACAATTGAAGTAGAAGGCTTTTATTACCAGCACTTTGTAGTATCGGGCCAAGGTTTATTAGAAGCTTATGGCAATCCGTACTGGAAACTCCGTTTTACTCCCGATGAAGAAGGGAAATGGAGCTATCAATTATTTTTCAGCGATCAGTACGGCACTGATTCCACAAGACTTAGTACGTTTCGGGTGAAGCCGGGCACCTTAAACGGTTTCGTCAGGCTTCAGGCTGATCATCCACACCTTATCGACGATGCAGGTCAGAGTGTGTTCCTGATAGGTGAAAATTTAGGATGGGCCAACCAGACGGACGGATCGGACAAGATGGGATATTTTTTCAGCCGTTTGTATGAACATGAGATGAATTTCGCCAAGCTGATACTCACTCCATGGGCATACCAGATAGAGTGGACAGAAGGCGGGTTACGAAATTATTTTCCACGCCAGAAGCAGGCTTTCCTCTTAGACAGTATGTTTCGCATGGCAGATGCAATGAATATTTATCTGATGCTTACCTTTTCCATTCATGGTGAGTTTAAAGATGGATATACTGGCGAAGACTGGGCATCCAACCCATATAATATCATCCAAGGTGGTATGTGTGAAGAGCCTCAGGACTTTTTCATACGCGATGATGCCAAAGCAGCTTTTAAGAACCGTATCAGGTACTTATTGGCTCGCTACAGCTATTCCACCCGATTGGTAAGCTGGGGCTTGCTGAGCGAAGCAGATAATTTCAGCTGGTACAAGCAACAAAGTCAGATCGTTGCCGATTGGTGTAATGAAATGTCCGATTATGTGATCTTCAAAGACCCTAATCATCACTTAATTTCAACTGGTTTTGCATTAAACAGCAGCAATCCCGATGTATGGCACCATCCTAACACACATTTCACACAGTTGCATCAGTATTCCCGTTCACCGGATATAGAAGGCGACGTGCTTAGGCAGACACAACTTTTTGTAAACCAGTTCGGAAAACCCATGCTGATAGGTGAGTTTGGCTTAGGCCATCATCCTGACTCGCTCATCCGATGGGATGCCTCCGGCCTCTCTCTGCATAACAGTTTGTGGACCTCGCTAATGGCTGGCTCTATGGGAACTGTAGTACCTTGGTTCTGGGAAGAATATATAGACACCATGCAGCTATACCCTTTGTTCACTCCTATCAGTCGGTTTGTATCCGGCGAAGACCTGTCGGAACATACGCAGTTAGGGATGCATATGCATGCTTCTTCTGAAGAAAAAGAAGATGGTATGCTGATACCGACGTTCGATGATCTAACGCGTAAAGCACCCAGCCGGCTGTTCACATACCATAGCACCGGACAGCTTGTACCAACGGCTGACAGCATGAGCCGCTTTTTGTTTGGACCCGCTTCAATCTTTTCGGCCTTGCGTAACCCACCCGAAATTACAGCCAATTGGGAATACCCTTCCTTAGTATCTATAGAAACAGGCAGTCAGGTTAGCAACGGACTGCTACAGATCAGCATAGACGGTATAGTCGTCTTAGAGCAGCAAGCGGCATCCGAAACAGTATATCAGATAGAAATTCAGGCCGGTCAACATACTATCAGGATAGATAATGTGGGAAACGGCTTTTTCAGTATATTGGAAATCAATCAGATATGTTTTCACGATTTTCTACCTGCTATACGTGCTTTCGGCCGTACAGACGGACAAAGTGCATGGGCATGGATACACAACCGGCATCACAACTGGAAGCATCGTTACGACAACGGACAGCTACCTTCACCGGCCAACGGTAGCATCACCATACCCTTAGGTCCGGGGATATTCACTACCCAATGGTTCAATACTACTACAGCCGAAATTGACTCAACCACCCAACACTTAGCTGATGAGAACGGGTTTGAGCTAAACATTCAAGGCTTGGAGACAGATATCGCAGTAAAAGTCTCGCGTATCACTCAAATTGAAGAGGTGGTAACCACCTGGCCGGAAATGGTGGTCTATCCTAATCCTTTCAGCGATGGAGTATATTTTGCCTTCGAACTAAGCAAACCCCAAACCGCCTGCCTACAACTGTTTGATACAAAAGGAAGCATAGTATTTGAAACCCATATACAACTCAAACGAAAAGGAGTACATAAAATAAGCTGGGACGGACAAAGCCTGACAGGACTTAAGGTTCCTCCGGGATTATACACGTATAGACTATTAGTAGGAAAACAAAAAATATATAGGGGAAAAATTGTCAGATATTGATACAGATATAGGTAAAAGCAAAGCGTAAAGGTAATTTAATACCCAAAATTCCGCACCTTAAATAGTATATCCTCTTAAGCCTGATATCATCAAACTCCTGATAAACTTTTTATAGTTTTGTCTGTACCAAAATTGCATGTACTTGTTTGATTCTATATCTATTTTTTAAACTTCATTCTATGATTTCCTATCCAAACAATTTGCTTGTTTTCTTAAATCCATTTTATTTTCTAATTGTGATTGTAGGTGTACTATTTAATTCTCAAGCAGTTGCTTATCCGTCTTTGGGTAATGAGGATAAGCTAATTTCGGAGAAGTTGGTTGATTTACAGCATCTTGAGGCATATATCAGTATCGACACTCTAAGTAGGGAAGTAAATGGTACGCTTGTCTTTAAGTTTGAAATCATACGTACTGACAGCGACAGTGTGGTATTCAGTGCATCTGATTTCCATTTCGCAACCATACTACTTGATCAGAATCAGGCCGACTACCGTTATAATGGCTCCGAATTGGTAGTACGTCTTCCCCGTCGGAGAAAGATAGGCGATCTGATGGAGCTAAGGATGGAATATACTGTCACACCTGCTTCACAGCTTTATTTTGTGGGCTTCGACGATAGCACCTACACCATGCGCCGACAGATTTGGGCGCACCGCCCGTATGCCTGGCTGCCCTATACCCCGGGACGGATCACACAAGACCTGTATATCACCTTCAGCAGCCGATATAAGGTGTTTTCAAACGGGATCAGAAAATCGATTATCAATCATGAAAATGGTACATCTACCTGGCATTATAGCATGGAACACACTCATCCGTTCTTTTCAATGGCCTTAGTGATAGGCGATTATCGTTGGAAGTCATTTATCGCCTCCACCGGCTTAGAGGTTGAATTATGGTATTATCCCGAACGGGAACACGAGTTAGACGCAACCTATATGCTGATGGATGAGATGCTTCAGTTCTGCGAACAAGAGTTTGGGGTTGCTTATCCGTACGAACTATACAGGCAAGCCCCCGTAGCCGACTATCTCTTCGGTGGAATGGAAACGACGACTTCAACTATTTTCGGCGACTATATGCATATTGATAACAGAGCATACTGGGAACGCAACTATGTGAATGTCAATATACATGAGCTTGTGCATCAGTGGTTTGGTAATTACATCTCCCACCTACGTCCTTCCGATGTCTGGCTGACAGAAGGCTTTGCCACGTTTTATGCCAAGTTGTTTGAAAAGGAGTATTTTGGGATCAACCAGTACGACCGGCTAAGGATAGATGAGATCAAACGAACCTTTGATGCCGCAGCATCGGATGATTTTGCTATAGGAGACAGCAGAGCCGGTAGCGACCGATGGTATGCCAAAGCATCACTTGTATTAGATATGCTCAGGGATGAGTTAGGGACACAAAATTTTCGCCGGGTGATTCAATATTATATACAACGGCAGGGATTTGGTGAAGCATGGACAGCCGATCTGATCAAAGCAATTTATGATGTAACCGGCAGAGATTTGCAATGGTTTTTTGAGCAATGGATTTTTAGAGGTGGAGAGCCGCACTACTACATACAAACAGAAGAGCATGCCAATCACATACTGATGAAGATCGAACAAATACAAACCATTGATTTGCTGCATCCACCCTTCAGAGCGCATCTGGAGTTTGAAACCTTCGACAAGGAAGGCAGCCGTCAACAGCATATACTCTTCAACGATCAGCAAGAACAGTTGGCAGTAATCCCCAAATCGCCGGATATGCTGTATATGCTCTTCGACCCGGGTCATACTCTGATCAAAAAATATGAATGGGAGCGAGATAAATATGCTTTATTCGATCAGCTTATCAACGCAGGCCGTATGATAGAACGATGGGATGCGCTCCTCTTTTTACGGGAAATACCCATACAGGATAAGCTTCCCATATTCGCTGACTTCGAGAGCAAACATAGTGATGATGTGCTACGCGAAGAAGTACTCTCGCAAATCAGCTCCGACAGCTCCGAACTAACTATACAACTCTTTAAAAACTCACTGACTGATACCAATGTATTAGTCCGACGGGCAGCACTCACACAACTGCAAGCACATCACAAGAAGTTAACGGCCGAAACAGAAAACTGTCTGAAAGATATTTCATATACCAATATCATACTCGCACTGAATAAATTAGCTATACTGGCACCGGAAAACATGCATAGGTATTTGGAACAGACTAAAAATGAAACAGGTTTCCCCGGAAAAAAAGTTCGTATTACCTGGTTGAAAACGGCTATCAGCTTTGGGCAGACCCAATACCTGAACGAACTGATTGATCTGATGACAAATAAATACGATTTCACTACACGTATCCATGCGATAGAAGCTTTGGTACAACTCAACTACCTTGACTATACCTCAGCCGGATTATTGGTCAAAGCGGCCAACCATTGGAATACCAAGCTCAGCAGTGCAGCAAAAAAAGCATTGGATTGGTTTTCAACTCAAAACTCCTATCAGCCTCTGATTGAAGATGCAGTCAAAAACTACGATAAACTAAGGGATTAAGTGATCAGATGAGGGTTATTTCTTACACATTAAATCGAATATGAAGTATGTCTCCATCTTCAACTATATAATTTTTGCCTTCTACTTTAAGTTTTCCTGCCTCTTTTACTGCTTGTTCGCTTTTCAATACAACGAAGTCCGTATATTTCATCACTTCGGCTCGAATGAACCCTCTTTCAAGGTCGGAATGTATGACACCTGCAGCCTGCGGTGCAGTAGCTCCCATTTTAATTGTCCATGCTCGCACTTCTTTAGGGCCTGCAGTGAAAAACGACTGTAATTGCAACATCTTGTATGCTGCCCTGATCATTTTATTGACCCCGGGCTCACTAAGCCCGGCATCAGACAGAAAAGCAAGGCGGTCGTCGGCATCTTCTAACTCAGCTATATCAGCTTCTAACTTGCCTGCAATGACTAATACCTCTGCTTCTTGTCCTTGCATGGCATGAACGACGGCATCAGAATAAGAATTACCGGTCAAAGCTGAAGCTTCATCAACATTACATACATAAATAACCGGTTTTGCTGTCAACAACTGGAGTTCTTGTACATGCTTGTAATCTTCTTTCTCAACCGGTGCATGGCGAGCATTTCCAAAATTTTCTAAATGATTTTTAAATATATGCAACACATCCAGCACTTTACGTGCATCTTTATCCCCTACTTTAACCAATTTCTCTACTCTTAGTATCTTCCGTTCTATCAGGTCTAAATCACGTATCTGCAATTCAAAATCAACTATCTCCATATCTCTGACGGGATCAACCGAGCCTTCAATATGTGGTAAGGCAGGATTATCAAAGCAACGCAACACATGGATAATCGCATCCACCTGCTGTATATCGGCTAAAAACTTATTCCCTACCCCTTCACCATGACTGGCACCTTTGGCTAAACCCGGCAAATCAACTATCTCAATGATAGCAGGAATAACACGCAACGAACGGATCAGCTTATCAATCTCCTGCAAACGAGGATCGGGTACTACCACCTGTCCTATATTAGATTTGGTAGCACTAAACGCATAATCCGATGCCTCAGCCTTGGTATCAGATATGCAGTTAAATATAGTAGTTTTACCCGTATTGGTTAGACCGATGATCCCACAGTTCAACGACATAAGCTATATAGATTTTTTAAATTGCAGTCGGCAAAATTAGTATTTTCCTTAGTATAAAAATGTGAGTCTTACTTCACGAACTATATGATGACAATTTTTTTTGGTATCTTTCGATGAAAACAAATTGTTTTATGCAAATTTTTCAAATAAATTTTGTACTTTTGCAGGCTCAATTTTAAGCTCCTCCGGAGCAGGTTAGGATAATCTAATCAGCATCTTAAAAAGAGAATGAATGTGTAACATCCCCTGTTGAATACAGACCGGAGTTTTCAATCAGGTACAAAAACTTAATGCATGTCGGAAAATACAGACCACATCAAGGAAGAAGACAAAGACACTTCCAAACCCACTGAGGAAACCCCTCAGACCTCTGAAACTACCGCTGATACAAGCGAAACAACAAAAGGATCAACAGAAGAAAAGACTGAAACCACGTTTATTGCCGATCAGGCTGAAGAAACATCTGAGTTAGCTTCAGAAGCAGTTGAAACAGTTGACGAAGCCCAATCACCTACAGAGCCTGTTGCTGAGGCCGATCAGCTCACAGAAGCCGAAACACCTCAAGCGGCTGCCATAGAGGCCACAGAATCCGCAGAACAGCCGGAGCAAGCCAGCAAGATAACACATGATCCAGGTGATTTTGACTGGGATGCAGTAGACAAACGGTTCGACACTTATACAGCTTCCGAGCGGGACAAGTTAGAATCTATGTACGACAAAACTTTGAGCTCCATAGCCAACCATGAAGTAGTTGATGGAATAGTGGTAGGCCGTAACAGCCGCGAAGTAATAGTTAACATCGGATTCAAATCCGATGGTGTGATCCCTATCAATGAATTTCGATACAACCCAAATCTGAAAATTGGTGATAAAGTCGAAGTATATGTAGAGAATCAGGAAGGGGCGCAAGGACAGTTGGAGTTATCTCATAAAAAAGCACGGATACTGCGTTCATGGGATCGTATCAACGAAGCCTACGACAACGAAGAGATCATCAATGGATATGTTAAATGCCGTACTAAAGGTGGGTTGATAGTTGATGTGTTTGGAATTGAGGCCTTCCTCCCAGGCTCACAAATCGACGTAAAACCTATACGCGACTATGATATCTATGTAGATAAGACCATGGAATTCAAGGTAGTGAAGATCAACCATGAGTATAAAAACGTGGTTGTATCACACAAGGCCCTGATAGAAGATGAGTTAGAGCAACAAAAAGCCGAGATCATCAGCAAGTTAGAAAAGGGACAAGTATTGGAAGGTATCGTCAAGAATATCACTTCCTATGGTGTGTTTATCGACTTAGGTGGTGTTGACGGCTTAATCCATATCACCGACCTTTCGTGGGGACGTATCAACCATCCGGAAGAAATCGTGCAGTTAGACGAGAAGATCAAAGTGGTGATCCTCAACTTCGACGATAATAAAAAGCGTATCGCTTTAGGACTCAAGCAGCTCACCCCGCATCCATGGGATGCATTAGACGAAGAGCTAAAGGTTGGCGACAAGGTGAAGGGAAAGGTAGTTGTCATAGCCGACTACGGCGCATTCATCGAAATAGCGCCTGGAGTAGAAGGTCTGATACATGTGTCGGAAATGTCGTGGTCGCAACACCTTCGTACCGCTCAAGACTTCCTGAACGTAGGTGATGAGATAGAAGCAGTGATACTGACCTTAGACAGGGAAGAACGAAAGATGTCGTTAGGAATGAAACAACTCATACCCGACCCATGGGAAAACATCAAAGACCGATATCCTGTCAACAGCAAACATACGGCTACCGTACGTAACTTCACCAACTTCGGTATATTTGTAGAGATGGAAGAAGGAGTAGACGGATTGATCCATATATCCGATCTTAGCTGGTCGAAAAAGATTAAACATCCGGCCGAATTCACTAAAGTAGGTGAAACTATAGACGTGATCGTATTAGATGTTGATGAAGAAAATCGCCGGTTGAGCCTCGGACATAAACAACTTGAAGAAAATCCATGGGATGCATTTGAGAGCATCTTCAATGTAGGAACTATACATCAAGGTACCATTATCAGCTCATCCGACAAAGGTATGATCGTATCCCTGCCTTATGGAGTAGAGGGATTTGCACCTAACCGACATCTGAAAAAAGAAGATGGTAGTCAGGCTAAATTGGAAGAAACTCTCGACTTTAAAGTGATAGAGTTCTCAAAAGACAATAAAAAGATCATCCTCTCCCACTCAAGAATACATGAAGATCAGGCAATGGCAATACGCCAAACCGAATCTGTGGCAAAAGAAAGCGAAGCTAAAACCACAAAACGCGCCATGAAGAATATCAACGAAAATTTAGAACGCGCTACATTGGGTGACTTAGACGTGTTAGCCGATCTGAAAGAAGACCTTGAGAAAAAGGAAAAAGCAAGTAAAAAGAAGTAGGCATTAGACTGCTTCAAACCTCAGAAAAACCGTCTCAATCATTTTTGAGACGGTTTTTTTACTCCAACCAATCAAGTATAATAGATTAATGATCAGGTAAATACAATTCATTATTAGAAATATTCTAAATTTTACTTGACAAACTAATATATTAGTTTTACTTTTGTCCTATTGAATTAAACTAATTTTATAGTTATGGATGATATAAGGAGAGACCTCACCAAAGCCGAAGAACAGGTAATGCAGATATTATGGAAGTTAGATAAAGGATTTGTACACGACCTGTTAGTACATTTCCCCGAGCCTAAGCCGGCTTATAATACCGTATCCACCATCGTCAGGATTTTGGAGCGCAAAGGCTTTGTTAGTCACAAAGCCATTGGAAAATCCCATCGTTACTATCCTTTGATCAGCAAGACAGAATATGCACGATACACTATGAAACAGCTTTTGCACGGCTATTTCAGTAATTCATACAAGCAGTTGGTATCTTTCTTTAGCGATGAGACCGACCTTACTCTTAAAGAAATGGAGGAGATACGCCACCTCATTGAACAGCAGATTGATAAGAAAAAAGACCAACAATGACAGCTCTGCTCATATATCTGTTAAAGGTGGCATTTTTCCATATGCTGTTATTGGGAGTATATCAATTTGTGATACGACCCGGAAACAATTTTCCGTTGATGAGATGGACATTGATAGCAGGTATCATACTACCCTTTATGTTACCACTTATCAGTTTACCCTTTTATTCACCCATCAATGATGGATCGCCTGTTCCTGTTTTTATACTGTCGGAAATTACTATTTCCGCCGAAAAGGAGTTAACCGCATCGCCATGGGGCCTGATCAACTGGTACCATTGGATATATTTTGCTGTCAGTCTACTGTTTTTGAGTGTTTTATGTATTTCGCTTGTATCCATACTGTTCAAAACTAAAAGCTCAAAAACCCAAATGACCAAATACGGCAAAGTGTTTATTGATGCCAAGACCAAAAGTCCTTATTCTTTTTTCAGCTGGGTCTTTTTCCTAGATGTTCGTTTTGATCTGCCAATGAGCGATATTCTTCTAAGGCACGAATTTAGCCATGTCAAATACCGGCATAGCATCGACCGGCTCTTGTCATCTCTTTTCAAAAGCTTCTTCTGGTTTAGTCCATTCGTTCATCTGCATCACAGATTATTATCTGAGGTACATGAGTTTCAAGCTGATGCCTTGGTAATTCGTCTGACCGAAAACAAAGAAACCTATCAAAATATCATGCTGGCTTATGCCGGGATACCCATTCAATTTCCAATTTCAAATAGTTTTAGTTCACACCTTAAAAAACGCATCGCCATGATTAATCACAAACAACAAAAAATCAAGCTCCTCCCGCTAATAGGCAGTCTTTTGCTGTTAGTAGCTTTCACCATGCTTACATCTATGGTACAAATCAGGACTGACAAAGCTGCCGCCTCCGATTTATTTAACGCTGCAGCTGTTTTAACTGGCTTGGCTGATCAGACTGATCAGATGTCTCAATCTATGCTACAAACCATTTCGGTTGAAAAGGACACTCTTCGCAGCCAGCCACAAAGTAAGACAGCAACTGCGACAGACGATAGATCTACAACAGATGAGGTTTTCGTTATAGTTGAAAAAATGCCCGAATTCCCCGGAGGTAAGGAAGCTTTATATAATTATTTGGCAGCACAGCTCTCCGATTGGACCGTAAAAGAAGCAGGTAGGGTTTTCATCAGCTTTATAGTCGAAACAGATGGCAGTCTGAGTGATATAGAGGTTTTAAGAGGCATTAATTCACGTGCTGATAATAAGGCTGTAGAAGTTATTGCAAATATGCCGAAATGGAATCCAGGCGAGCAAAGAGGACAAGCAGTACGAGTTCGCTATAATATCCCTTTTCACTTCACAGAGGAAACGGATATAAAATCAGATAAAAAGCCTGTTAACACAGTAAATACCATCCAAACAGCTGATGGAAAAACAGTTTATACCTTAGTGGATGAAATTCCTGAGTTTCCCGGCGGCAAAGAGACCTTAACGTCTTATTTGCAAAATCAAACTTATTACACGAAAGAGGCAGAAGAGAAAGGAATTGAAGGGACTGTCTTCATCAGTTTTATCATTGAAACAGATGGCAGCACCAGCAATATAATAGTATTGAGAGGCATACATCCCGAATTAGATGAAATTGCTACCGAAGTTATCCGGAACATGCCATCATGGAAACCTGGAAAAAAAGAAGGGGTAAACGTTCCGGTACAATTCAATATACCTGTAAAATTTACTCTACACAATGATTAGCGGCTTATAGATGATCAGTTTACCTGATTCAATCCATAGCTTATTGTACCAATATTTTTGTATTGAAATACATTCCATCTGCAAAGCCGTTCAGCACATACGTACCGGCTGGTAGTGCTGCAGTGGGAATCTCAAAAAAACCTGACACATTATAGATATACGGTGGTATAACGTCATGCAACTGGCGTCCGCTTATATCTGTAATCCTTAAGGTGATTTCTTGCGCTGAGCCAACCGGTAGTTTGATCCGACAATAGTTCTTAGCTGGTTGAGGGTAACATTCTATCTTGTATAAATGAGTATGATCGGCAAAGCCCGGCATCACTTGTCGGTTGAGTATTGTTCCATGTTCTCCAACAGCATATCCGGTATTACCTATCATTAAAATATCATTCAAATTGTATGAACCTGCTTCGGTATTTACTTGTTCCCAGCTTAGGCCTCCGTCAGTGGTTTCAGCAATATACCCGTTAGAACCAGCTACAGCACCGCGGGAGTCATTTAAAAAATGGATAGCCGTTAATGGCTCTGGCATCAGGTCAGCCGCCCAAAACTGGTCATCCCAGTTGACTTCTGTAGTGATGAACCCTTGTCCACTCCACAGCGCACCTACAGTAAAACCAAAAGTATTTGAAAAAAAATAACTACCTATAGTCTGGCCTTCATATCCTATATTTCCGCTGGTAGGATAATAGGGTTGGTAGGAGAAGCTCTGTCCCCCATCATTAGTATAAGCCGCTAATCCCTGAAAGATTGCATTAGTGCCAAACACCACTCCAAATTGTGAGTCCGGCATATGAGCACAATAATACGAATTCATGTATCCGCCTTCGTAAAACTGCCAGCTCATTCCGAAATCATTTGTTGTAATAATCGTGTTTCCGGAGCCGCCTGCCAATCCGTTACCGGATACAGTGTCTATGGACAGTCCATAAATAGAGTATTCCTGATCCGCTTGTTGCACAATTTCCCAACTGCTTCCATTATCAGTGGAGCGAAGGATGATTCCTTGTGCACCTGCCGCTATAAATGTTTCGTCTCCAACATATTGTACGGCATACAGATCAAGCTCAGTACCAATATCCACTAAATCCCAATTCGCCCCGTCTTGTGATTGTAAGAGTGTACCTTCATCGCCAACAGCAACACCATAAAAATCAGTCGAAACTGCTATTGCACGCAAATGAGCTGTGGTACCCGAATCCAAGGAAAACCATATTATTTGCCCGAAGGCTATAGAAAATGGCAACAACATTGTTACCAAAAAGAAAATGATCCGCTTCATAGCTACTATTTTTTAGTTGTTCGATAAAAGTAGTATAAAGCGATGGTAAAGTCAAGCATCCTTTTTATAAGGAGGATAGATCTCGTTAAAAAATGCGATCAATTTCTTTTCGTCAAGTTTCCCGTTTGTTCTTACACCACTGCATAGGTCAATCCCAAAAGGTTGAACCTTTTCGACAGCTTCTTTTACATTATCCTTATTAATTCCGCCTGCAAGAAAAAGTGGGATATTTATCATCTCTCTGATTTGCTTACTTAACTCCCAATTATGTGCTCGTCCTGTTCCGCCCAATTCTTTAATTTGCTGGTTCGGATTTCCGCTATCCAATAAAATGGCATCTACATATTTCGATATCTCAACTGCTTCTTTTACTGAGTCTTCATCTATAACATGTATGACCTGAACTAATTTCACGTTAGGTAGTTCGATTCTAAGTATGTTATAGTCGGTTTCGGGTATTTTATCTACAATTTGAATGGTTGTCGTATTCACTTTTCTGTAATGCGAAATGATTTTTTCTGCTGTGGTTTCGCTGGTTAATAAAAAAGTGGAAACAGCAGGTGGAATTCTTTTTACTATTTCGCTTATTAATTTATCATCAATTACTCCCGGTCCGCTCGGCATCTTGCCCACTAAACCCAATGCAGAAGCACCGCTGTTTATAGCTAATCTGGCTTCTTCAAAACTGCTTATACAGCAAATTTTTACTCTTGTTGTTGTCACTATTTTTAATTGTTCGATAAAAGTAGTATAAAGCGATGACAAAGCCGAGCATCCTTTTTATAAGGAGGATAGATTTCAGGGGAAAAGCGATCAGCCTGCTGTCGAGCCTGCTGTGGGTATGATAGACAGTATCAATAGCTATCTTCGATAGTCTAATTGAGAAACTTAGCGTAAGTATTGAAAACAGTCTTGCATGATACACTTACGCACAAATAAATTATGTATTACCTTAAGGTAGCACTATCCGTTTCCAAGCTTTTGTTACAGATTAATTGCTTCTACGGCTTTTATCTCGGGCAGAGCTCTGCGGATGGTATTCTCAACTCCATTTTTCAGTGTCATGGTGCTATAGGGGCAAGTTCCACAAGCACCAGTCAGCTCAACATTAACCACCATATCTTCGGTGATATTGATAAAGTTAATATCTCCTCCATCTTGTTGCAGATAAGGTCTAACCTGCTCTATAAGATTTTTTACTTTTCTGATTAATTCTTCATTTTGTACCATGATGCATTGGTTTTATAATTATTTAGAAGATTCTTTCACCATAGTTTTCACCTTTTGGGCTACCTCAATAAATGCATTAGCGATCATTGAATCTTCGTCTAATGCTATAGGGCTGCCATTATCTCCTGCTACGGATATTTGTTCTACTATTGGGATTTGTCCTAATAGCGGGATATCCAACGCATTAGCGAATCCTTCTCCATGTCCTTTTCCAAAGATATAGTATTTTTTATCAGGCATATCTGAAGGGCTGAAGTAGGCCATATTTTCGATCAGGCCTAGTAGTGGTATAGTGATCTTATCTTGTCGGAACATAGTAGCAGCTCTTCTCACATCGGCAAAAGCAAGTTTTTGCGGTGTAGTAACAACTACAGCTCCTGTTACTGAATAAGACTGTGCCAAAGTAAGTTGTATATCACCAGTACCTGGTGGCAGGTCGATAATAAGGTAATCCAACACACCCCAGTCGGCATCGCTCAATAATTGATTCAGTGCGCTGGTAGCCATAGGTCCACGCCATACAAGCGGCTTGTCGGTATCCACAAAAAACCCTATAGAAAGCAGTCTAATACCATGTTTTTCAAGGGGTACTATCAATGGTTTCCCTTCACGTTCAATCACTCCTGGTGCTTCATCAATCACCCCAAACATCATTGGTATTGATGGGCCATAGATATCGGCATCTACCAGACCAACCTGTGAGCCAGTACGTGCCAATGCTACTGCCAGATTTGCCGCTACTGTTGATTTTCCTACTCCACCCTTACCCGAAGCAACGGCAATAATATGACGTACACCCGCAAGAGGGCCGCGACCTTTTTCTTTTTCAGGAATAGGTGTGATATTAATGGTAATCTGTTCACCAAACTTTTCACGCAAGGCCTTGGTAGCAGATTTAACAACTATATCAACTGCCGGAACATTCAAGCGGGGAAAGACAATCCTAAACTGTATCTTATCGTCGGAAACGTCTAATTCGTCAAGCATACCTAAATTAACAATATTATCGCCTTTTGTAAAATAGATGACGCTTTTCAGGACTTCGATGACTTTACTTTTTGTTATAGACATGATGGTATATTAAGTTTAAAAAAACGCAAATAGATAATCTGCAAAGATAGGTTTTTGATGTAGGGAAAGGGCAGTCAAAAAAAAGCGACTGCCCTTTATGTGTTTTATGCTTCTTCCATGAAGGGATAGCGATAATCTGTCGGTGGCACGAAGTTCTCTTTGATCGTTCGTGGCGATACCCATCTTAATAAGTTAAGATATGAGCCTGATTTATCGTTTGTCCCTGATGCTCGTGCACCTCCAAAGGGTTGCTGTCCGACTACTGCTCCGGTGGGTTTATCGTTTATATAATAATTACCTGCTGCATTGCGCAAAGCTTGATTAGCTTCTTCTACTGCATAACGATCGCGTGAAAACACTGCTCCTGTCAATGCATAAGGTGAGGTACTATCTACTAATTCAAGGGTTTCGGTCCATGCATTATCGGGATATACATACACGGTTAATACCGGCCCGAACAATTCCTCACACATGGTAACATATTTTGGGTCCTCAGCTCTGATCACGGTTGGCTCAATAAAATATCCCTTTGTTTTATCGTATCCGCCTCCATATATCAGTTCTATGCCTGGGTCTTTCTTTGCGTTATCAATATAGTTAGCCAATTTGTCGAACGAAGCTTCGTCTATCACTGCACTCAGGAAGTTGGTAAAATCTTCTACAGCTCCCATTTTGACGGTCTTCAGCTCGGCAATTACCTTCTCTTTTACCTCAGGCCACATAGACTCAGGTATATAAGCCCTGGATGCTGCCGAACATTTTTGTCCCTGATACTCAAATGCACCACGAACCAATGCAGTAACAAGAGCCTTACGATCGGCGCTGGGATGTGCTATCACAAAATCTTTTCCTCCGGTTTCTCCTACTATCTTGGGATATGATTTGTACTTAGAGATATTTTCACCAATATTTTTCCATAAGGTATTGAATACGGCTGATGATCCCGTATAGTGCAGTCCGGCAAAATCAGGATGTGTCAGTATGACCTTTCCTGCTACCGGTCCTGAGACAAACATCAGATTGATGACACCATCGGGTAAGCCTGCTTCTTCAAAGATTTCCATAATGACTCTTGCTGCATATACCTGGGAATTAGATGATTTCCAAACGACTACATTTCCCATCATTGCTGGTGAGGAAGGTAGGTTTCCGGCTATAGCCGTGAAGTTAAAAGGTGTCAATGCATATACAAAGCCTTCTAATGGACGGTATTCCATTCGGTTCCAGATACCATGCTCCGACTTTGGCTGCTCGGTATATATCTGAGACATATAATACACATTAAACCTTAAAAAGTCGGCTAACTCGCATGCACTGTCTATCTCGGCCTGAAATACAGTCTTTGATTGTCCTAACATTGTAGCAGCATTGATCTTTGCCCTATACGGTCCGCTGATCAGATCAGCTGCCTTTAAAAAGATAGCTGCCCTGTCCTGCCACGACATAGCCTGCCATTGCTTACGTGCCGACAAGGCTGCATCAATCGCCATTTTTACATGCTCTTCACCTCCCTGATGAAAATAACCCAAGGTATGAGCCAGATCATGTGGTGGACGAATACGAACCTTTTTATCGGTACGGATTCGTTGACCACCTATAACCATCGGTATGTCAACCTCTTCACTACGCATTTTCTCAAGCATGGCTTTGATCTCTTTACGCTCCGATGTTCCCGGGGCATAGCTCTTTACCGGCTCGTTGTACGGTAAAGGCACTTTATTAAAATCGCTAAACATAATTTATTAATTGATTTGTCTGATAATTAGACGATTAATAGAACTCTAAATGAGACAGCTAAGATACGGCTTTTCTATAAAATCAGTGATTATTTTTAAGGTTTCTATCAAACAAAAGACAATCAAATCAGGCTTTTACCACCGCTAAAAATAAGATGTGTATCCATACAAAAACAGAGATAAGCATAGGTAAAATAACCTATTGTATTTCAAGCATGTTTCTACCTAATACTGTATCAGTTACAACAAGATAACACGACTGAATACGCTTGCTGTACTATGGAATTCCCCATTATCCGAACGAACATGCTTCAAGTCTGTCAGCTCTTAGCGTATAGGATCTCCTGAAATTGAAAACCGCTTTTATTATTTTTTTGAAACAGCCGTTTTTTGAGCTTTTCCTTATGCTCGTATCATGGTCAGTATCATTTTGAATTTTTCGGTAGCCTTCAGGGCATGAGGAACATGTGCTGGCATAATGATACTTTGGCCTTCTTGTAATATATATGATTCACCGCCTATAAGAATTTCGGCTTTGCCGTCAATCACTTGTACCAAGGCATCAAAAGGGGCGGTATGCTCCGAGAGTCCTTGATCCTTATCAAACGCAAAAAGAGTCACATTCCCTTTTTCGTTCTTCACAACCTGGCGGCTAACAACGCTACCTTTGGCGTATTCTACTTCATTTTTAAATTCAAAAAGTTGTTTGGATGGAAATTGTGTCATACTGTTTAGATTTATTTTATTCTGATTTTTATTGTGTCTGATTAAACCATATTGAACGAGCTTAGTTGTCTCGTACCGGAACACAAAAGCTCAAGTATCGGAGCCTGGTCACACATTGAAAACCGGTTATTGGGTTGAGTTCTGCTGATTTTAAGAGGACAGCTATTTTCATCTTCGGATTTCCTTTCATTAAATCGTATTCTTATGTGTCTTGATGAAACGCTCCAAATTGTTTTAAGCCATACACTACTACTCTTATTCATTGACAATCAAAGGTAATCGGCTATGGTATGTGTGTGTAGAAACTCACGAAAGTCTGAGGTCATTTTTTGTGTGATATTGTCTAATATGCATTTTTCAAACGGGCAAATTTGTCTTTCGTGCGGGCAACGATTTACATCAATTTTCCCTTCAATGGATTCATATATCTCAAGCAGGGTAATCTCTTCAGCTTTGCGTTTAAGTGAAAATCCTCCTGAGGGGCCTCTATAAGAGTCTAAGAAACCGTCTTTAACAAGTCGTTGAAATATTTTAGCTACATGATGTCTGGAGCTTTTCATCATATCGGATATCTGCATCACATTGGCCTTTTCATCGGCCCGGGCTACTATGATCATCCCGTGCAGGGCGATGGAGGCCGCTTCAGTGAGTGAGACAATATTGGACATCTATGACTATTGAGTATTTAATTACCAAAATTACAATCTTTTTGATCACTACGGCTTTATTGTCGAAATTTTAACATGGCAACAATCAAAGTTCCGGTTTCTTTTCCTTTACAGCACGTAGGCTTTGGTCTTCGTTGAAGATGTAAAACAGTCTGAAACTGATCATATTATTATATTGGTGCCGTATCCATGTCTCTGTTCCGCCTAATGAGCTAAACTCGCGAGTGCGAATACGCTGCATTGAATACTGAAACCTGAAATTTCCCCACAAACGACCTTTGATCCTCATTTTAGCATCCAGGAGTATGCTATAGTCCATGCGTGCATATGTTCCCGAAAGTGCAGTAGTGGGTGTTTGCCTGCCATGTTCAAACTCTTTGGCACTTATCAGCACAGCAGGCACCACACCTATTCCGGCTGAAATAAAATTCTTATCGGTATATTGAACCATCAACGGAATTTCGGCATAGTTTAAACGCAGGTCATAGGCACCTGTCAGAGTATCATCACCACGCAGACTAAAATATTGAGGACGTTGATACGCCCCCTTTTGAGTCAAAGAAGTTTCTATAGCTACATCAAAATTTTCCCAGAAAGGTATCATTACGCCTAATCCACCATTGCCACCAATTTTACGATAGCCATAAGCTTCGTCTCCATCAACCTGACTTAAATTAAAACCAACGGTAGCAAATCCTTTGATAATCTGTGCATCCAACCTCAGCCCTACGAAAACGATAACTACTATACACAACAAAAGGCGCTTTTGCATATCCGATACTTTCTTTAGCTTTAAACGACAAAATTAGTGTTTTCGTGTTTGATAAGAAGGTAATAATATAATAGGATGTGTTTTCAGAAAGGATGATCTCAACAGCTAAAACCACATGGGATATAAGATTATACTTTCTTCAATGATCAATGTAATGAAATATGTATGAGGGCTATGACCTGGTAATGGCAGCAACAGTTTGCGCAGCCATAGTACTGTATTTGTCAGCTTGCCTGACTAAGCTGAGGTGCTAAATAGGATAAATCTTTTTTAATTCTCTCAGTTTTTTTTGATCCACAAATACAATTTATTTATTTTAGCAGTTCAATCGTTTCTAGAGTATTTTTTGGGTTAGTGAGAAAATGGCATTTCCAAACATACTGGAGTGCCATTTTTTACTCTTAATGACAAACAATCTTGCCATTTTCTTTGTTTTCTAATAACAATGTGAAATAAATAACAATTTATTTGTATTATTTTCTTTGGTGTATTACTTTTGCAAGTACGAAAACAAGATTATATGAAGATTGAAAGAGACCTAAAAAATCTACCTCATAAAACCATAGAGCGTCTAAGTCAGTATCGTCGTGCATTACTGATATGTCATGAGCAGGGGCAAACCCATATTTATTCTCACGAAATAGCTAAAATACAACATATCACTGCTGTACAGGTTCGCCGCGATCTGATGCTGATCGGCTATTCGGGCACACTTCGTAAAGGATATAATGTAAAAGACCTAATAGATCTGATAGGTGAGATCATCGATTCAAAAAGAGGCATCAATGTAGCTATCATTGGGATAGGTAATCTTGGCCGGGCTTTGATCAACTATTTTGTTGGAAAGCGTTCCCATCTGGAGATTGTAGCAAGCTTCGATATCAATCCGGATAAGATAGGCAATATCATGTCGGGTGTACCCTGTTATTCTATTGATGAATTAGCCGACAAGATCCATGAGCTACACATTGAAGTAGCTATTATGACTGTACCGGCTGATTTTGCTACTCAAACGGCAGATGCATTGGTTGCTGCCGGTATCAAGGGAATTTTAAACTACACCCCCAAGCCGGTTAACGTGCCCGAAACAATTTATTTAGAAGAATACGATATGATCACCTCCTTGGAAAAGGTTGCATTTTATGTCAAGATACAAGACTTAAATTAACCTGTTCCTTTTTGATCGCCGTATGCCAACATATATTTGCTTGGTACTGCCTGATATATTTTATACGATTGTGATCTGAGTACCACTGTCTTCGGTTAATAATCCAGCCAGGTCGGTTATCACAGCCTCTTTCCCACTTCTTTCCACAAAGTGAATAGCTGCTCGAATCTTGGGTGCCATCGTATCACCATCGAACTGCTCCTCATCAAGATACCGCTTTGCTTCAGCTATAGTCAGCTTATCTAATGCCGTTTCCTTAGGTGAATTATAATTCAGGCATACTTTGGGAACATCGGTTATGATAAACAATTTATCAGCTTGTATCTGTGAGGCTAATAATGCGCTGGCAATGTCTTTATCAATGATGGCATCAATTCCCTGCAGCTTATTCGATTCGACAAAAAAGCATGGGATACCTCCTCCCCCAACGGCAATGACTATATGTCCTTCTCGGGCAATATTTTCAATCGACTTGCGGTTGTAGATCATCAAAGGTGTGGGCGATGCCACCACTTTTCGCCATCCCCTACCCCTGATATCTTCTTTAAACTTTGAAGAAGTTTCTTTGCTCAAGCGATCAGCTTCATCTTTAGTATAAAACGGACCTATTGGCTTGGCCGGATGCTGAAAAGCTGCATCATCCTTGTTGACTAAAATCTGGGTGATGATAGAAATAATATCTCTGTCCATATCCTTAGACATGAGCACATTACGAAGCTGTTGCTCCAAAATATAGCCAATGAACCCTTGCGAATAAGCTACACTGATATCCAATGGCATCTCGGGCAGGCCATATAACTTATTACCAGCAGTATTGGCTAACAATATATTGCCTACCTGTGGGCCGTTCCCATGCGTGATCACTAGATTGAAGTTGCGCTCAATCAAATTAATCAAATGGGTACACGCATAATAGGCATTCTCCTCCAACTCATCAATAGTACCCCGTTGATTGGCAAGTAAAAGAGCGCTTCCACCAAAAGACACTACAGCTAACTTTTTCATAGTACCCTATCTTTAAATAGTTTAGATTATCAAAGAGCAAAAGTATAGAATAATTCTAATTAAACTGAATGCATTGTGATAATAATAACAACAAAAAATCTACAGAACTCAATTACATTAGTTTTGACTGATACATAATTAAAATATGGCAGGCTTACCCAAATTTTACTCAGCAATTATTGAAACCGATCAACAGCTTGTAACAAGCAAAAAAAACTACTTATCTTTACATTTTATTCATTGCCAAGGCAGAAGTTAAATAATTTTAACTGATTACGATGTCTATCCGTCTAATACAGCAAGATTTTCTACGTGACTATCATAACCCAAAAGCAGGTTTCATATATTTTTTCAACAGGTAGGAATCAGCAACATACTAAACAAGCAATTGTTTCACCTATAAAATTTTGTCTTATGAAAAACAATTTACTTCAGAAAGCTCTACTATTTATCCTTTTCAACTTATTGTCAGCTTCACTGCTGTCGCAATACATAGTCAACTTTGAAGGCGATGGTGAGGTTAAGACTTCTTATGCATCGGGCATTGTCAACTTATCCGGCTTAGACTGGGATTTGACCAATGTACTGATAGGTGATTTAGAAAACGACTGGAAGAACGGTATCCGATCGGCACGGCTGAGGGGTTACGACAACTCATCTATGACGATGATGCAGGACAAAGAAGGCGGTGTAGGTAGCTTAAGCTTTTACTACAGACGCTATGGATCCGATTCACAGGTAGACTGGAGAGTGGAATACAGTACAAATGGTGGTACTAACTGGACACAGATAGGAAACGATTTCACAGCTCCTGCATCAGATGAAGTTCAACTATTTGAAGAAACGGTAAATATCGAAGGCGATATACGCATCCGCATCAAGCGAGCTACCGAAAGCGGTACATCAAATCGTCGGCTGAATATAGACGATATCACCCTGACCGACTACTCCGGAGGTGGAAATATCCCACCTGTCATTACTAACATACTACAAACACCTGCCACAGATATCACCTCAACGACCACTGTATCTGTTTCGGCCGATATCACCGACCCCGATGGCATTATCACCTTAGCTCAACTCAAATGGGGCACTGCACAAGGAAACTACCCCCACATAATCAATATGGTTCAAGGGCAGGATGATTCTTATACCACAGTAAGTGATATTCCTGCTCAAGCCGAAGGCACTACGGTATTCTATATAGTGTATGCCGAAGATAATGACGGTGGAACACGTAGCTCTCCAATGCATTCCTATGTTGTCAAAGATGCTGCATTTACCGAACTTCCCTATACGGAAGACTTTCAGGAGGGAATGGGTGATATATATACCTACTCCGTTTCAGGCGATACCAAAGAATGGCTTCATAGTACCGCAGGATATGCCTATATCAATGGCTTCAATAGCGGGGAGTTAGAAGACGACTGGCTCATACTTCCCGGATTCAATAAATCCATCTATTCTAATGTCAGTCTGTCGTTTGAAACATTAAAACAATATGGTTTTGACGATCAGGATAACTTTTTCGTCTTGCTATATTCCACTAACTATATCGGACTGGGAGACCCTACTCTTGCAAGCTGGAATGAATTAAATTTCACCCATCCTGCTGAAGAACAGCAGTGGCAGTCGTCGGGGGTGATAGACCTGAACGCCATTGAAGGGGAAATAGTACATATTGCTTTCAGGTATCATTATCATGTTGGTGCTTACAGACTCTGGCAGTTAGACAATATTCATTTGTCAGGAGTACAGCGTAATATCATCACCTTATGGAAGTTCGACATAGATGGTGACCTGAATCCTACGGTAGGCGAGGGAACAGCCTCAATAGTTGGAGGGGCTACAGAAGTGCCCCAAAACGATGCCTTACAAATCACCAACTTCCCCGATCAATTCACTGCTTCAGGTACAGCTGGTCTTCAGCTGATGCTAAGCACGACCGGTTATCAACATATACAGCTAAGCTTTAAGCAAAGTTCTTCAGGTACTATGTCGCGCTATGCGGAAATACAATATACAACTGACGGAGGTGCAAACTGGACAGTTTTTCAACATAATGCCGGGGAGCTGTCACCACATGATCTGATGTATTTTTTTGAGTTCGATATGGGCGAGATCACAGAAATAGCCAACAATCCTAATTTCGGGCTTCGTATAGTATCCATCTTTTCTCCGGTAGCTTTCAACGATGGGCTCGGCAACAGCTTCACTGCAAACACAGCCTACCATCGTGCCCGTACAAATGGTGGAACTGTGTATAGTGGTGATGGAAACTGGAAATTTCAGGATGTAGCCATTATGGGCGATATTATTTCAGGTGATATCCCTGTCAAACTTGCTATCACAGATGTGAACGGAGGTGTGAACCCCACATCAGGACAACCCTTCAGCCTGACTGTTCAAGCCCAAGATGCCACCAATAACCCGGCGAATGTGATTGGCAATACCACCGTCCAACTATCTCTTGTATCGGGCACTGGCAACTTAGATGGCAATCTATCAAAAGTGATCCCGACAGGAAGCAATACGATAGTGTTTGATGGAATAAGTCATACTCCGGCAGCTACTGCTGTGATCATCCAGGCATCAGCTACAGCCGGGATGATACTGGAGCCAGGTATCAGCGATGCGTTTAATGTGCTGGCAACTGCTGACAAATTAGCTTTTCATAATGTACCCGAAGGAGGCCAGATTGGTTTACCCATAGCACCGTTTCAGGTTCAGGCTCAACGACCTGATGGCAGCATTGATCCCGGGTTTTCAGGTGAGGTAACTATCAGCAAAGAATCAGGTAATGGCAATATGAATGGTACTTTCACCAAAACTCTGGTAGAAGGTATAGCCACTTTCGATGACATCAGTTTTGATGCAGCAGGCTTCTATATTTTATCGGCGCAATCAGCCGATCTGACCGGAGCTGTCAGCCCAGCTATATATATCAGTGCACCACTAACCCTGACAAATGAATTAGTGCCGGAATACATACAAGGTGTCAACGGTACCAACTCGACCAGAGTACCGTTTGCCTACAGGGTTACTATAGGCAACCTACAGCCTGACGCCACCTACAGGTATATCAATCAGGTAGTATCCGAAGATGACAACCCTACTACTAATGGAGCTGGTAATGTGATCTTTACTAATCAAGATGGCAGCTTTTACCGGACTACAAGCCCTAATCTCGGTGTTGAAGGAGCTTATGGCAGCTTCACTGCTAATGATCAGGGGGAATATAGCGGTTGGTTCATCAATGAGCCTACTGGCAATGTTCGTTTCACACCTGGGAATGAGGTGTTTTTCCGTATCCGTTTGAACGATGGCAATGAAGGTACTTCAGCTACGCATTGGCTGACTACCACCCAAGCAGCACAGGTGATCAATTTCGGGACCGAACCTGATGATGCGCAGGGAACTGCTATCAGAGCTACCTCTCTGGCACAGGCCAAAAACTTTGTGCTTCTGTTCAATAATCTTGCCGGAACAAGCCGCCCGATGTATTGCACTACTATTGAAACTACTGGTGTGGATTATAATGCCGCTACCTCTTGGGCTGCTTTTTATCGCAATGAGGTAGCTTTTATTGATGGTGCTTGGGGTGGTATTATTCCAAATGTCAATGCTGCCGGTTTAATGCGTATTGAAGAAAGAAGCCTTCTTGACGGCTCACTGATTGAGGAACACACATCTGCCAACGGAGTATGGGGCAATATAGACACACGAAATCCCAACGGAGGTATAAACAATGTGTTAGTACTCACATTAGATATCACCGACGATCCTGTACTGACTGTCTCGCCTTCGATCCTGAACGGATTTCAGTATGCAGAAGGTGAAGGGCCAAGCCAGATATTAAGCTATACCCTGAATGGTAACAATCTAATAGGAACGGGAAATATAAATGTAGCTGCGCCAGATGACTATGAGATATCGTTGGACGGATCAACCTTTGGCTCTGTGCTAAACCTCCCCTATTCCAACGGTGTGATCAATGGCCAGCCAGTCACAGTGAGCGTACGCCTGAAAGCCGGACTAAACCAAGGAATATACAACGGCCAACCTATAGTACATAGCGGAGGAGGTGCAGCTGAGAAAATTGTTACCCTGAATGGAGAGGTTACCCCATCAGTCGTACCGGAAATACTGAGTGAATTAGTGCCACAATATATACAAGGTGTCAACGGTACTAACTCCACCAGAGTACCATTTGCTTACAGGGTTACTATAGGCAATCTGCAGCCTAATGCCACCTACAGGTATATCAATCAGGTAGTAACCGAAGATGACAGCCCTTCCACCAATGGTGCAGGTAATGTGATCTTTTTATATGAAGATGGGAGTTACATTCGTACTACCAGTCCTAACCTCAATGACCCTGGCTCTTATGGGGAGTTTACAGCAGACCAAAACGGAATATATGAAGGTTGGTTCATTACAGAAACCACCGGCAATGTTCGTTTCACACCTGGGAATGAGGTGTTTTTCCGCATACGTATCAATGATGGCAATGAAGGCAGTTTAGTAGCACACCGGCTTACAACCATAAATGCGGCAAAGGTGATCCATTTCGGGACCAATGCAGATGAAACAATGGGCACAGCTATACGGGCAAGCTCTAAAGACCCATCCGGCGCCTTGGCAATACTGTTTGATAATTATGTTGGATCGGGACGACCTGTGTATGCGACAACAGTTGAAATAACAGGTATCGACTATGAAGCTACCGGTACTTATGCCGGATTTTACGTTGAATATATATTCGGGCATGAAGGCTCCTGGGGAGGTATCATACCTAATATCAACGATAGCGGGATACAACATATCAAGATTCTCGTACCGAACAGCACCGCCGAACAAGTGTATCAAAGCCATACCGGTATTTGGGGTACGGAAGACACACGAAACCCAAACGGAGGATTAGAGCATGTGATATATCTTAATTTAGAAGAATTAGGTGTTGAAGAAAATTCGTTGGAGGATATTACTATCAGCTTGATGGACCAGAGACTCTTCATTGAAAACAAAAGAAACGAATCAATCACGGTAGAAATCTTCAACTCATTAGGACAGAGGCTATTATCCGAAAAGATATTTCCTTTTTCCCGTCAACAACTGTCAACAAGTTTTCAAGCCGGATTATATATCGTCCGCCTGCACAATACTATAACAGAATCAAAACGAAAGCTCATCATCAATTGATAGCAAGCGTTTAAGAGGTGGAAAGGAGACATTTTTTTCTTTAGAACAATGATAGTATCAATTTTTTTTAAGTAAAAAAATCCAAACTATAGCACCGTATTATTAAAAGAGTACCTTTGCATCGGTTTAATTTATTTTTTTCTTTCAAAAAAACAAGAATTCAGCTGTCAATCAGGAACTCACCATTCCGAATAACAATTCGATCTCTTCTTTTTTGAAATTCATTTCAATTTATTTTTTTATCATGAACATTTTTGTTGCAAAATTAAATTTTAAGACTACGAGTGAGCAACTCCAGTCATTGTTTGAACAGTTTGGTGAAGTTTCATCGGCTAAAGTTATCTTCGATAAGTTAACTAATCGTTCCAAGGGCTATGGTTTTGTAGAGATGCCTAATGATGATCAGGCGTATGATGCTATTAACCAACTGAATGAATCCGAGCTTGATGGCAGTACTATTGTCGTAAAAAAAGCTCGTCCCAAAGAAGAGGGATATTCTGACAGCTCAAGATTCCCAAGACGTGAAGGTGGATATAGGCAAGACAACCGCCATCGCGGTGAAGGAGGACATTCGGGAGAAGGAAACTACAGAAAACGATATTAATTTCTAATACATCTAAGCTGTAAAGCTGCCTCAACCGGCAGCTTTTTTTTTATCTTAACCAACGATTGATCAAAGCTTATCAATGCAGTATTGCTATACATCTCAACTCTACAGAGAAATACGCCCAAAAAAAATAGCATTTTTTGTATTTTCGCATCGCAAAAAAAGTCACATTCATGCTTGAAGCCAAGTTAACACAGACATTTATTAAAGCTTTCAAACAATTGTATGATAGGCAACCTGATATAAAACACATCAGTTTTCAGAAAACCAGATCAGAGTTTGAAGGCGACCGGACCATAGTGGTTTTTCCGTTCAGCAAAATATTGCAACAGTCAGCTGAAGAAACAGCTCAACAGATAGGGGAAGCGATGATGCAGTTATATACTGAAATTGTTCGATTCAATGTAGTAAAAGGCTTTTTAAATCTCACTATCAGTGGCAAGTATTGGGTTTCTTTTTTACAGCAAGCGTTGTCTATGCCGGATTTTGGGTTTAACCAATCGGGCAAAGGCAAACGCATGGTGATCGAATACAGCTCTCCAAACACCAATAAGCCATTGCACTTGGGACATATCCGAAACAACCTTTTAGGATGGAGCGTTGCAGCCATTCTGAAGGCCAATGGCTACGAGGTTGTGAAGGTCAATCTTATCAACGACAGAGGGATACATATATGTAAATCAATGTTGGCATGGCAGAAATGGGGAGGTAAAAGCCCGGAAGAAACGGCTATGAAAGGTGATAAACTTGTAGGTGAGATGTATGTGCGTTTCGATAAAAAGTTGAAAGCTGAGATTGCCGGTCTGGTTCAACAAGGTTACTCATCAGAGGAAGCCGCAACACATGCACCGCTCATCATACAGGCTCAGGAGATGCTCCGGTTATGGGAGGCAGGTGATCCTCAAACGCATCAACTCTGGGCCACCATGAATGGATGGGTGTATGAAGGTTTTAATCAGACATATGCAAAAATGGGCGTAGATTTCGATAAGCTTTATTATGAATCGGAAACATACCTACTTGGTAAAGAGATAGTTGAAGAAGGATTAAAAAATGGAGCCCTGTTTCAGAAAACAGATGGAAGCATATGGTGCGATCTATCAGCGGAAGGATTGGACGAAAAGCTATTGTTGCGAGCCGATGGAACTTCGGTGTATATGACACAAGATCTGGGCACAGCAAAACTGCGAATGAGTGAATATCAAGCCGATAAAATGATATATGTAGTAGGCAATGAACAAAACTATCATTTTGAAGTATTGAGCAGAATACTCAAAAAAATTGGGTATCAATGGGCTGATACTATCGAACATCTATCATATGGCATGGTTGAATTACCCGAAGGTAAGATGAAATCGCGCGAAGGTACTGTAGTGGATGCAGACGAACTGATGGACGAAATGATACTCACTGCCAAAGAAATGACTATCGAACTAGGTAAATTAGACAATCTGACTGAGGAAGAGGCTGATAAACTTTTTACTACCATTGGGTTAGGTGCGTTGAAATATTTCATCCTGAAGGTAGACCCACGCAAGAACATGCTGTTCAATCCGGATGAATCTATTGATTTCAATGGAAATACAGGACCTTTCATTCAATATACACATGCTCGCATCCGCTCATTACTAAGAAAAGCAACGCATGTGGAAGAAGATCAGCTGCCGGGTACAGATATCACCAATACTGAGTTTCTTCCCGACAAAGAACGCAACCTGATTCGACTTGTTTATTCATTTCCGCAATGGGTTCAACAGGCAGCCGAATCGAGAAGCCCGGCATTGATCGCCAATTATATGTATGAGTTAGCTAAAGAGTTCAATCAGTTCTATCAGTCGGCACCCATCCTCAGGGAAGAGAACATCTCTCTACGCTTGCTACGGCTTGACATCAGCAGGATCGTAGCCTCTATTTTAAAAAAATCAGCTGAGCTGTTAGGAATAGAAATGCCTGAACAGATGTAGATTGACCGGCTATTTTCATGCATCCATATCTTTTTTACTTCACAATAAAGTATTGATACTAAGTCCAATTTAATTGGATATTGATTTTATTAGTAGCTTTGTGCATTAACAAAGCAGGTGAACTATGCTCAAACAACCAAAGACATACTGCTTGGAATGTGGAGATGAACTGTTTGGCCGTTCCGATAAGAAATTCTGTAACGACCAATGCAGATCAGCCCATTATAGAAGACAACACGGTTCTGCCATACGGCTTATCAATAATATCAATAACCAGCTCAAAAAAAACCGGGCTATCCTTCTGAGGTTGAATCCAGATGGGATCATCACTATAAAGAAAAGCACACTTGATAAGGCAGGATTTAATTTCAACTATTTCACCAGCACATATACGACCCGAGAAGGCCGAACCTACCGATATGTGTATGACCAGGGATATTTGCTCCTTGATAAGGATATGGTGATGCTGGTGATTAACAAAGACTATAAGACTGAATAATATAAAAAACTGATATATAAACAACTAACACCTATTTAATGCCATGAAAACTTTACTCAACACCACTTCATTGCTGATGATCAGCATGGTGATATACATCTCCGGATTTGGGCAGCCATCAAATGTTGCCATTGAACAACAGATAATGAATGAGCTGATGCCTCCTCAGCTCAAAGTGTCGAACATACTTATGGATTCAGATTTCCCCTATGAAGCAGAGGAAATAAGAAATTCCAGACTAACGAATACCCGAATTGATGATACCGATTTTTGGCAGTTTGATACTGTTACATGCTACAATCTGCAAGGGATATACTATCGGCTTATCCAACAATTTGACGAAAAAGGGAATATATTAGTCCATTTACGACAGCAGTGGCAAATAAATGGCTGGGACAACAGTATGAGGTTAACTTTTCAGTATGACGAAAACAATAACAGGATCAGTCAGATATACGAGAACTGGGATAACGATACCTGGAAAAACTTCTCCAGAAACAGCTTTTCATTCGATCAGGATAATAATCTGATCAGCATGCTGTATGAGATCTGGCAGTTCGACCAATGGAATCATAATCTACTTTATTCGTACTCATATGACGAAGCCGGCAATATACTTGAATACTTGCGGCAAGGCTGGGAAAACAACAGCTGGCAACATGTGTCAAAGACAAGTTTTACCTATAACCAAGATAACCAGAAAATCAGTGCACTAGTTGAAAACTGGACAACAAACACATGGAGAAACTCAGCGTTCTACACATATACTTACGACAATACCGGAAATATTACCTCAGAAACACAACAAAACTGGAACATAGACGGCTGGGAAAACTTCATTAAATATGTAAACACATATGATGCAAATGGATTGCAGCTGATAGGTTTTAATCAAGCATGGAAAACGGATGAGTGGATCAATATCCTAAAGACTACCAATAGCTATGATAGCAATGGAAACAAAGTGAACTACATGCTGCAAACGCCTACTGAAGAAGGATGGCAGAACCTATATCAAATCAATTATGCGTATGATATCAACGGCAATCAAGAAGAATATTGGCTACAACACTGGGAGGATGATGACTGGATCAACACAAAAAAGATCAATTACACTTATGACGAACACGGCAACTCGATCCAAGGAACTCACGCAATATGGGCCGATAACGAATGGCAACCTGATAATGGCGTTTTATATGTGATTTCAAACCATCAAGCAACTGGTCTAAGCTATCTGATCACGAACTATGATGCCAATTTCAGATCTTTTAATGCTAATCAGATACCTGAAAAGTTGAGTGAGGCAATGCTGAATCTATATCCTAATCCCACTAACAACACAACATCTATTCATTTTAAAGAACCAACAAGCGGCACTTTGGATTTGTATAATATGCAGGGCAATCGAATGATACACAAGGATATAATAATGCAGCAGCAAATTGATATCAATTTGTCAGATTATTCATCCGGTATTTATCTATTGAAGATCAAAACCAAGCGCTACACCGAAATTCTGAAGCTTGTCAAAAAGTAAGTAATAAGTGATCTATTGCTTTCCATCAACTCAATGTGGTAGTCTGCTTTGCTGTAAATGACTATTCCATCTTGAGCCTACTACCTACATTAACCTGTAGTTTTTCGCCAAACTAATCCTAAAATTCTAATGGTGTAACCACCTCATTAGAGAGGTATTAGTCAGCCTGAGTTCATACTTGTCGTTTCTTAAATTTCTCTGACTGATATCACTCGCAGACGGTGTATAGTCTCAGGATATAGGTTAGATGCAGTGTTAAAAATTGGTAATCTCCTACACTTGGATTTTGAAATATGATACTTTTGGGTTTTTAACTCATTCTTTTTTATATGTGTTTAATTGCATTAGCCTATCAGGTACATCCTGGTTATCCTTTGATACTCATTGCCAATCGGGATGAGTTTTATGAGCGTCCTACCCGTGAGGCCCGTTTCTGGGTCGAGGAAGGCCATCCTGACATCCTTGCCGGAAAAGACTTGTTAGCCGGCGGCACATGGATGGGAGTACAAAAAACCGGTAAATGGGCAGCACTAACTAACTACCGAGACCTGACGCGTCTGAAGTCTGATCCGCCATCGCGTGGTGAGTTAGTACTGAACTATTTGAAAAGCAACTTGAGCCCGGATGAATACATCAGACATCTTCAACCAGGGGCTGCAGCATATAACGATTTCAACTTGCTTATAGGCGATAACCAGCACATATTGCATTACTCCAACTTCTCCGGAAAAACCACTCAATTAAAGCCCGGTATTCACGGTTTGAGCAATGCATTGCTCAATACCCCCTGGCATAAGACAGAACTACTCAAAGCTCGTTTAGAAGAAACTATCCGACACAACAAATTGGATACCAATACCCTATTTCAATTGTTGACCAACGAAACTATGGCCGACGACGACCAACTGCCCGAAACAGGATTATCAAAAGAAATGGAAAAAGCTATCTCTCCTGCATTCATCATCACCGAAAAATACGGTACACGATGCTCCACTTTGTTGTTGATAGATGAAAACGGACATATGGTATTTACCGAAAGAAGGTTTAAACCAGCAAGCAGACAAATCATTGGCGAGACTGAGATAAAGATCGACTGAACTGCCGCATCCAATCAGTAATAAAAAAAGCACCTACATCATTGTAAGTGCTTGATTTTGTGAGTGAACCTGAAGGGACTCGAACCCCTAACCTTCTGATCCGTAGTCAGATGCTCTATCCAATTAAGCTACAGGTCCATTTTGGAGTGCAAAAATACATCATTTTTTATTCATAACGTAATTTTCGTTTTGAAAAATCATTTTTCAGGTAGCTATAAAGCGTGACTTTTGAAATCTGTTTCTAAAAAGTATCAATGTATAGGAAAAGGTGTTATTTTTGGCACTTTTAAACAAATCCAAAATCATAAAAAGCACGATGAGCGTTCTTGTTAATAAAAACTCAAAAGTTCTTGTTCAAGGTTTTACCGGTAGTGAAGGAAGTTTTCATGCCGGTCAGATGATTGAATACGGTACACAGGTAGTAGGTGGTGTAACACCGGGAAAAGGAGGACAGATACATCTTGACAGGCCTGTTTTCAATACAGTTGCTGAAGCTGTCAGGCATACCGGAGCTGATGTAAGTTTAATTTTTGTACCCCCCGCATTTGCTGCCGATGCTATTATGGAGGCTGCCCAGGCAGGTATTAAAGTGATCATCACTATTACGGAAGGCATTCCTACTTCCGATATGGTCAAAGTCAAAGAATATCTCAAAGGATTTGACTGTCGTCTGATAGGTCCTAACTGTCCTGGAGTCATCACACCAGGCGAGGCTAAGGTAGGTATCATGCCTGGATTCATCCATCAAAAAGGTCGAGTAGGCATAGTATCCCGCTCAGGCACCTTGACATACGAAGCTGTGGATCAACTCACTAAAGCTGGGCTAGGTCAAACAACAGCTATTGGTATAGGTGGCGATCCCATTATAGGTACTACTACCAAAGAAGCCGTTGAACTGCTGATGAACGACCCCGAAACAGAAGGGATAGTGATGATAGGTGAGATAGGTGGTGGGATGGAAGCCGAAGCTGCTCATTGGATCAAGGAACATGGTACTAAACCGGTGGTGGCTTTTATAGCAGGCGCTACAGCTCCTAAAGGCCGGACTATGGGACATGCAGGTGCTATCATAGGAGGAAAAGACGATACTGCCGAAGCAAAAAAGGAAATACTCACCGAAAGTGGTGTGCATATAGTCGATAGCCCTGCTGATATAGGCGCTAAAATGTTGGAACTATTGTCCAAATAAAAAGCCTTAAAGTATGATAGTAAAGCTGACCGGTTCAGCCAGATTTTCTTATGATTGTCGTTCAGCCCGCTTGAACGGCTTACTTCTATCAAACAAATAGCGGTAGGTAACGTGAGTTTTATACAATTGTCCACCTATACCCTCAACTACTTTTAACATAGGCGGGTTAAAATCACCTATCCAGTTCATCTGCAATTCGTTATACGGAAATCCTTTTTTAGTGGCTATTTGTTTGAAGAATATTATAATAGCACCATCCACACCCTTTCCCTGATGTTCGGGTACTATTCCAAAAATTCTGCCTACTATGCGATTACAACGCTTGGCAAGCTTAAGCCGATACATGAATCTCAGCTTATTCAATAAATGTAGCTTCCCATTAAATCCTTTAATGATCTGATTCAGATCCTGAACCATAATAAAAAATGCGATTGGCTCGTCCTTATAGTATCCAAAATTCACTAAACGCGGGTCTAATATAGGTTTCATCTGCTTCAACAAAGCCATGGCATGCACTTCGGTGATCTTCTTCACACCAGGTATGACACCCCAGGCCTTATTGTAGATTGTCATAAAATCCATTGCATATTTCTCACGTCTTTTCCAATCAACCATTTCGAACCTATAGTCTGGATTTTGTGAAATACGTTCTGCTTTTTCTAAAACACGTTCACTCAGATCGCCATCGTATATCATTCTACGAAAGGTGTATTGATTGAAATAGTTTTGAAAGCCGTATCCTTCAAACAGATTTTTATAATAAGGAAAGTTATACGGCATATTGAATACAGGCGTTGTAAATCCATCCACCAATACTCCCCAGAAGTTATCCCGATCGCCAAAATTAATTGATCCGTCCATGGCTTCCATGCCGCGCTCTAATAACCATTTTTTTGATGCATCAAACAACATATTGGCTGCATTTTGATCGTCAATACAATCAAAAAAACCACATCCTCCGGTAGGCTGTTCATTTTGAGCAGCTGTATGAGGGTCAATAAAAGCAGCTATACGGCCTATTATACGATCCGATGTATCGTAAAGCAGCCACCGAATGGCCTCGCCTTTTCGAAGCTTTTTATTTTGCTCTTTATCAAAAAGCTTTTGTACATCTTCATCTAAAGGACGAACATAATTTGGATCGTCTTTGTATAAAACAGACGGAAACCGAAGCCACAGCTTTTCCAAAGAGCGGTCGGATACCTCTTGTAGAATAAAATTATTCATCACAATTTTTGCTCAAATATAGTATTTGTATTTCGATTAAGTACATAGGTATGTCTCGCAAATTAACCTCATGTCGCATCCGTTCAACCCATGACTACCTATGGATTTTTGTTTTGCAGTACCGCCCTATTAATCAGCTAATCTGCGGCAGAAAGATATTAAAAGTAGTTCCTTCTTCGGGCTTGCTTTCTATGCTTAATTCGCCTTGATGCTTGCGCAGGAACTCATTCACTATCACTAACCCAAGTCCGCTACCTTTCTCACCGGCCGTTCCATCGGTACTATAAAACTCCTGTTTAGTTTTAATTTTTTGTATCTCATCAGCTGTCATCCCTTTTCCATTATCAGATATGGAAATAATGATCCCATTATTTTCTTTTCGACTTCCAACCACAATACGGCCACTCAAAGGGGTAAACTTGATAGAATTATTCAGTATGTTTCGGATAATAGTCTGAACCATATTTTTGTCTGCCTTAATCATGGTGTCTGGTTGAATCGCATTCGTGATTTGTATTCCTTTTTTTTCAGCTCTGGAATGCAAAAAATTACTTTCAGCCTCGACTAACTCTTGCAGATTTATTTCCACAGGGGTAAACACAATTTGATTCCGTTGGCTTAACGACCACTGCAACAGATTTTCAATCAAGGTATATGTATTATTACTATGGGTATAAAGTTTGAATAGGATTTCTTTTTTTTCTTTTTCACTGAGGTCGTCGTAATTTTCTATCACAATCCGCAAAAACCCTAACAACACATTAAAAGGGCTTTTCAGATCATGCCCTATGATGGAAAACAGCAAATCTTTGGTGGCATTTACTTCGGCTAGACTTATATTCTGCTTCTGTATCTCTTCGTTGAGTTGTGCAAGAGATTGATTCGTCTTGCTAATCTTTCTGCGGCTACGTACAACGCTTACTACCAATGCCAGCACAAGCACAAGTACGGTTAAAATAGCATAGCTGATATATTTCTGAAATTGAATGACGCGTGTTTTGCTTTCATTTTCAAGGGATAATCTACTGTTTTCTAAATCCTTTTTCTCTGATTCATACTTTTCTTGCAGGTCTAAGATATAATCCCGATTGAACTTAGCTTGTAAACTGTCATTCAAAGTGATATAGGTTTTCAATGCCTTTAATGCTTCGCTTTTTCTGTCTTGATTTTCAAGTATGGAAGCTTTCAATTTATAGGCATCTACCTCTTGGATCAGATCAAGGTGTTCTTTTGCCAGTATCAGCACTGTATCAACATATTGAAGTGCTGTACTAAACTTTCCTTGCGTATTGTATAAAATGCTCAGACTAAAATTATTTTTCATAAAGCCATACATCAACTGATGCTTTTTGGTGATAGCTAATGACTGCGAGAAAAACTCTTCGGCTTCTACTAATTTATCTTGCTGAAACGCTATATTTCCTAAGTTGTGATAAGCACGTGCCATATCTACTATAAATCCTTCTTGCTGCGCTACTTGCAACGATTTCAAATACATCTCTCTTGCGTCATCATACTGCTCCATAACTTCAAAAACCAAACCCATATTTCCGTAGTTCATCGCAAGATGATATTTTTCTTCTAACTGAATATTCAAGGCTTCTGCTTTTTTCAATAACTCTATGGCTTTCTCAGGCTGATTTAGGTCAACAAGTACCAGGGCCAGATTATTTTGTGTGATAGCCAGATTTGATAACTGATTAGACTCTTCGAAGATAAGCATTGCCTGAAAATAATACTCATAGGATTTCTGATACTCTGTTATACTATTATATACTAAACCCAGATTATTATAACAAGCAGCTATCAGTTGTATTTTATCCATACTCTTAGCCAATTCCAATGCTTTTTCAAAATATATAATAGCGGAATCGGTGTGCTGCTCTTTAACCATCAGCCGACCAAAGACAATATAAAAATCATACTTCACAAAGTTATCGGTAAGCTGCCCAATGATTGCATGAACTTTCTTCAGGTTCATTTGAGCCGTATCCAAATTGCCATAATCCAGATTCATATCACCCAAAGAAGTATATACTTTGCTGATCAAATCAGGATCATTTATTTGGTCAAGTAATGGCTCCAACGCATTAAGTCGCTCTTTCGCTATAACAGGCGTACTACCTTGAAGCTGTTTGCTAGCTTCCAATTCGGTTTTGATATACTCTGAAATTGAATCAGAAGAAGCTTGGGCAAATGATGCTCCAGCCCAACTAATACATACAATATGTAAAATTATTATCAAAAAAGCTGATACACACACGTAAATCAATATATTCCATATTTTATTCATACAAGATTCAGTTTATGCCTGATATAAAATTATTTCTGATATACATATATGAGTGGGTTACTTTCCAATGCAAGACTTACTAAAAATTGTACCTAATATTTCTTCAGTATAAATAGTACCTGTAATGCTTCCCAAATGGTAAAGAGCTGTACGCATATCAATAGCCAACAGATCGGTAGGCATATCGGAATGCAGGTTATCAGCTACTGACTGCAATGCTTCGGCTGATTTTTCCAATGCATGATAATGGCGTATATTGCTGACAATAGTATCAATCTGTATAGAATTTTTTCGTGCAGACTGTACTAAACTATCAGTGATCAGATGGATATTTTCTTTACGTTTTGCTGAAATAAATATAGTCTCTAACTCAACCATTTCCCGAAAATGAGGTGGAATTTTTTCAAGTTGGTCTATTTTATTACCTATCAAAATAAAATGTTTCTCTTTATCTTGTATAAAGCTTGTAAACTCGCTTAACATTTCTTCTGCTGTTTCACCTTTACATTGTGTCAGGTCGCACACATACAATATCACCGATGCCTGTTTTATCTTTTCGTAAGTACGTTCTATCCCCATACTTTCTATTTCATCGAACGATTCGCGCAAACCTGCTGTATCAATAAATCGAAAGCTAAATCCCTCAATGACAATAGTGTCTTCTATCACATCTCGGGTAGTACCGGGTATATCGCTTACTATGGCACGCTCTTCATTGAGTATGGCATTCAGCAAGGTTGATTTTCCAACATTAGGTTTGCCAATGATAGCTACAGGAATACCTTTTTTTATGACATTACCTGTCTGAAAGCTATCTATCAGTGTTCTGATCTCTTTGAGCAACTCATCTAACAATTTATCTAACTCATTTCTATCGGCAAACTCCACATCTTCCTCTGAAAAGTCAAGCTCCAACTCCATTAGTGCAGCCAGTTCGACTAATCGTTGCCTTAAGCGTGTGATCTTCTCCGAAAAGCCTCCCCTCATCTGCTGTAGTGCCAGGTCATGTGATGCCTTTGAGTGGCTTGCGATCAGATCGGCTACTGCCTCAGCCTGAGCTAAGTCCATCTTTTTATTAAAAAAAGCACGCATAGTAAACTCGCCCGGCTCGGCAAGACGTACTCCCTCCTTCATCAATACCAATAGCAATTGCTCCTGAATGAAATCAGAACCATGACAACTTATTTCTACCATATCCTCACCAGTATAGCTGTTAGGACCAAAAAAAACGCTTACAAGCACCTCATCAAGCAGTTCATCATCATCAAAAACAGAACCGAAATATTGTTGATGGCTTTGAATAAGCCCTTCGTTAAATGACTTGTTATTAGTTTTAAAAATCTTTTGCAACACACTCATACTCAACGATCCACTCATGCGGATCAAAGCGATGGCACCCACACCTGGTGGCGTAGAAACGGCCACAATAGTGTCCTTATTAAATATATCGAAATGCATGGCTAATGGTTTGCGACAAATGTATAGAAATTGTTTACATTGTACAAGCATAGAAAATTTTGTTCTAAAAGAAACTACTTCGTCAACGACTTTAATAAATTTAAAGCTATAACAGGTTTTTTTACATTTGCAGCTATGACAAACCAGATGTACGACCATATTTTATTGCCAACGGCTTATTTCCCTCCAATCCGTTATTTCATCTCCCTTTCGATAACTCATCAATGCAGCATCGAATCTTATGAAACTTACATCAAACAAAGCTTGAGAAACCACTGTACTATTCTCACCGCCAACGGAATACAAAAACTCAGCATCCCAGTACGCAAGCCAATGGGAAGCAAAACAAAGACAGGAAAAATCGAATTGATCGGCCAATCAAACTGGAATATCCTTCACTGGCGAGCCATTGCAACAGCCTATGGCAAGTCACCTTTTTTTGAGTTTTATAGGGACCAGGTAGAAGCAGTACTAAAAAATCCTCCAAAATTACTAATACAGCTAAACAGCCATCTTTTAGAGCTGTTTATGAATCTGCTTCGTATTGAATGTAATTTAAGACACACTGCACATTGGCAGGCACATACCGTTCAAGAAACTGATTGCCGTTCAATAAATTTTGAAGCACTACATCCAGAGGAAATTTATGAACCTTATACTCAAGTTTTTTCTGATCGGCACCGATTCGAACCCAATCTGAGTATATTGGATCTGATTTTTAATATAGGACCAGATGCAGCTGCTTATGTCACGCATCATGCGCAAAAGTTTTTATCGCTTAGATAGCTTTGGTAGTGCATTATCCGGGATAAGCAATACGGACATGATAAATGTTGAGTAATTTCTTTTTCAACATTTTTTTCACTTTGTTTAATTCCCGTAAAGTAATATTTGCATTCACAAATTGTCCGTCTTCTATCTGCTTATTGATGATATTTTCTACCAGATCGTTGATCTTTTGTTCGTTAGGCTCTTTCATGCTCCTTGATGCTGCCTCTACAGAGTCGGCCATCATCACTACAGCCGTTTCTTTGGAAAATGGGATTGGTCCTCTGTATCTGAAGTCGCGTTCGTCTATAGTTAGTCCAGGATGCAGTCGTTTTTCCAGCATATAAAAGTAATTTGTCCGGCTTGTGCCATGATGAGTTCGTATGAATTCGATGATCTGATCGGGTAATCCGGCTTTACGCGCCATATTGATTCCTTTTAAAACATGTCCGATTATTATAGCTGCACTCTCTCGGGGAGGCAGATCATCGTGTGGGTTAAAGGCACCCATTTGATTTTCAATATAGAAATATGGGCTCGCCATCTTACCTATATCATGATACAAAGCTCCGGTGCGTGCCAGCAACACATCCCCTCCTATTTCGTAAAGTGCTTCTTCTGCCAGATTGGCTACCTGCATAGAATGCTGAAAGGTGCCGGGAGCTTTGGAAGCCAGTTCGTGCAACAAAGGACTGTTGGTATTGCTAAGCTCAAGCAAGCTTAGGTCGGTCACCAAACCAAACATGCGCTCAATCAGAAAAATTAATGGCAATGCTAAAATAGTCAGCATTGAACTTCCTGCAAAAATCCATAACATCCGATATTCAACCTGATGAAAATCAGATGCAAACATCAGGTTAAACCCTAAAAATACAAGTATGTATCCAACAAATACCAAAAAGGAAGCCCGGAAAAAGTACAAGCGCTTGTTGTGATCAGCTAAGCTTAATACCACTATATACCCTACTATAAGCTGTTGAAACACAAACTGAAATGCATTTGTCATGCTAATAGCTACCAATAAAATGGTAAGCAAATGAACTAAAAAAGTGGTTCGTGCATCATAAAAGGTAATCAACAATATTGGCAGCATACCATATGGGAAGAGATATATCAGTGAAGGCGCCTGTTCAAGCAATATCTGTGAAGGTATGACCACCAATAAAAGAAGAAGCAGGATGAGATTTATTTTTTTCAGTTCACTAAAAATGTTTTTCTTAAAAATACGTAAGTAATAAAACAGTATCCCTAACACTATCAACACGAGTAGTGTTTTCCCGGCTATCAGTGTGCCTGAGCGAATACTATCGTCCGACAATGAGGTAAACTCAGCTTGCAACGAGCTTAGTATCAGATATTTTTCTTCATCAACTGTTTCGCCTTCAGAAATGATTAGTTCACCTTTTTGCACTAAGCCAAACACTGGCGAAACACGTTGCCATGCCTGCTCAGTTGCCTGAGTAGTAAAATAAAGATCAAACACTATGTTTTGAACCATCGCCTCACGCAACATATTCAGTATTGCTTCTTTGTGTTCGACACTAGCTACAGCTAACTGCTGACGGCAGTACTCAAAAGCAGTAGCTATAGTAAAGAAATCCTCTTCCGATGCAGTACTCACTTCCTTGTTATGTACTAAATTGATCAGTACACCAGATTTACCTCTTGCATCAATGATTTGGTGATGCTGAATGATTCCCTTGGTATAAACCTGATCAAAGAGCTTTAGAATCCACTGCTTTTGAGAGTTTTCAAGCTCTATGACCATAGCCTGTTCGTTCAATTTCTTTTCAAGCTCTTTTCTGGCTTCGACAACAAGTTCATCCTGTTTCTGGAAATAAGGATACACCTGATCGGCTATCTGCTGTCTTTCAGCCTCTATGCGATCGGCCGACTTATGAATAGTGAAATCGAATGGAGCAATCAAAGTGGTGTGCTGCCAAGGCTTACCCAGATGAAACTCATACCTGAATGAAGAAGAATCAGGCATCAGCCAAACTATCAACACTAAAACAATGATAAAAGGAAGTATCTTGAAAAGCTCGTAATGAATCTGTAAAAGCCGCTGGATCAAAGGGCGCATAAACAGTACAATTTTATCCGGACAAATGTACATGTTTTTTCTAAGGAAACCATCAAGTACTTTAGGCTCTGGCACATTGTCAGTCGATAGGATGTACACACCATCAGCAAATCATCTGTAATGGCATGGATGGCTGAAAAGCTTTATTTTTGACAAAGTTTTGAGTAAAAGAAAACGCATTGGTTAAGCTCATGCAATAATGATTTTAATTCATACTGTATCAAACAGTAAAAGATAAATCAGTACACCTTCACCTATGGCAAGTCTTTCATACTCAGCATACGTTTACAGTATAATTTTAATTCCATGAATCTAGCCCAATGTAATCTTTCTGTAGTGCCTGTTCGTGCCGAGCCTTCTGAAAAAAGTGAAATGATCAGCCAACTGCTTTTCGGGGAACGCTGTGAAATACATACTTCCCATTCGGGGTGGGCGCATATACGCACTTTAGATGACGACTATGAAGGATGGTGTAGCCTCAATCAACTTAGCCTGATGGCGGCCGATACAGCTATAGAACACACCAAAGGGAAAAAAATCTTAGTCAGCCAAACAGGCAGTGTCATAGAGGGCAGTATTGAAAAGTTGATCAGTTTTGGAAGTATTTTACACACTGAGGGTCAGCCGACACAAGCTGTTCTTCAGCCGATGGAGGGTCGTTGGCGTGAATTTCCTAAACGATCATCAGTAACACAACTCATTGAAGATGCACAGCTTTTTATGGGGACGCCTTATCTTTGGGGCGGCCGAAGTATATTCGGATTAGATTGCTCCGGTTTTATTCAGATACTTTTTAAAGCCAATGGAATTTCGCTGCCACGCGATGCCCGTCAACAGGTGCATATAGGTGAAACCATTAATTTCAGAGAAGAAGCCAAAGCAGGTGATCTGCTCTTTTTCGATAACACAGAAGGTGACATAACCCATGTAGGCATGCTGATAGACGGAAAGAATGTCATACATGCCTCCGGTTTTGTCAGATCAGATCAGGCTGACCATTATGGTATTTTCAATCGGGATACCGGCAGTTACACCCATAAGCTCCGGATTATTAAGCGTATTACAATATAAATCAACTCCGTATCAACTATTTTCTTTGAGGTAAAGAATTTCAACACATAGTTTAAATCGCTTTAATATCACTATATGGTATGGTTTATGTGAGCTGCTTTCCAAATCAATAAAAATCATTTTACTATGGTACTTCAAACAAATTTAGAGCATATTCGTACGGCAGATGAGCTCAACACTCTTATACAAGAAGAAGAAAACGTAATGGTATGTTTAGGTCGTATGGGGCCAATGTGTATTCCGGTGTATGGCATCATGGAAGAATTGGAAGAGGAATATACTCATGTAAAGTTTCGTGATATGCTTTTTGATACGCCCGAAGCAGCAGTGATCCGTAACCTCCCTGAATGCAGGGGTTTTATGGGACTCCCGTTTACGGTCTATTATAAAAATGGTAAGGTAGTAGCAGCTACCAGCAGCATACAGAACCGCGATCAGATCACTGCTATATTAGACACTCATTTTGGTAATAATCAATAAAATATTGGAGATTGGCTTATGAAGTCAACACATTATCAAGCAATTGTCATAGGTGCTGGTCCTGCAGGTCTTACAGCCGGCATCTATCTTTCACGTGCAAAAATATCAACTTTGATCTTGGATTCAGGTGTAGCCGGCGGCCAGATGGTTTTATCCTATGAGATAGCTAATTATCCGGGCTTTGAAAATATTTCCGGATATGAGCTGAGCAACAGGATGAAAAAGCAAGCCAAAAGTTTTGGATGCGATCTTATGTCGGGTATCTCCATCCATGAGTTTGACTTTGCATCAGAGCTCAAATCAGTGATTCTCTCAAACGGAAAACGTTTCACAGCAGATACTGTTATACTGGCTACAGGAGGTCGATCAAGAAGCTTGGGGATCGAGGGTGAGGAACATTTTAAAGGCAAAGGAATATCGTATTGTGCTACTTGTGATGGCGATTTCTTTACCGATAAAGAAATTGCAGTAGTCGGAGGTGGTAATGCCGCATTGGAGGAAGCTGTCTCATTAACCAAATACGCCTCTCGTGTAACACTGATCCATATGTTAGACCATTTTCAAGCCTTTGAGCATGCACAGCAGGAAGTATATGCCAATCCTAAAATAGATATTAAGATGAACAGCCGCATCGTGAAGTTCAACGGTAACGAAGCATTGGAATCGATCACTGTAGAAGACATGACTACTGGCTCCACACATCAGCTTGACTTATCGGGTGTATTTATCTTTATAGGATATGAGGCTAATACTGATTTCATCAACGGACGATGCATCCATTTGAATGAAAGGCAAGAAGTTGTTGTTGATAGTACTATGCAAACTAATATATCTGGAGTGTTCGCTGCCGGTGATGCCAATGCAAAGCGTTTCAGACAGATCACATTAGCCACAGCCGATGGAACTCTGGCAGCATTACACGCCATAGAATACCTGAACAGATCAGCCCGTACGCAAAATGAGGCAGTCGCCTGAAAAAGAATAAAATAGATTCCTAATACGTGCAGAATAAAGGTATAAAGAGGTTCCTCCCTTCGGTCGGAATGACGATATAAAAGGGTCCCTATGACGAATACAGGATTAAGGCTTAAAAGGGTTCCTCCCTTCGGTCGGAATGACGGCATAAAAGGGATTCCGTAGACGAATACAGAATGACGGCTTAAAGAGGTTCCTCCCTTTGGTCGGAATGACGATATAAAAGGGATTCCTACGACGAATACAGGATAAAGGCTTAAAAGGGTTCCTCCCTTCGGTCGGAATGACGGCACTTACTATGTTACTAGGGGTTGGATTCATAGTGGCGGCTGCGCCGCCACTATGAATCCAACCATCCCATTATAACCCAACTGTCATTCCGACTGAAGGGAGGAATCTTGTTACCGGATAATGGGGGATTCAGATGTTTAAAATTTGTACTTTTGGAGTTCTAACAATTTTCAGTGCACATGAAAAAACTGAATATCATCCAACTTTTTACTATTATCTTTTATACGTTCGGGATTAGTTTTTTAAACTTTAAAGACCTTTCCTTCTCAGCGAATGTAAAAGCTTATTTAGCTCTATTGTTTGGGGTTTTCCTAACGATCATTTCAATTGTAGAAGCACGGAAAACCAGAAAGCATAAGCAATGATGTGAATTGGGGCTTACGTATAATTTATGTAGTGATACCGAACAGCCATACTAAGATTGAACCTTGCTGGTTGATTTAATAGTTGATCCACAGGAAAAAAAATTTTAACTTTTCCGGAATTTCCCAAAAAGTTTATCTGTTATCAGGATATAAAATACACCACACCAATTTGTCAGGATTTCAATCAGCTGTTAATACTGGTACGCAGTTGTCTTAGCGCACTATCCACAAAGTTGAGGATTCAGTTTTTTAGTATAAATTTGACGTCCGATGGACGATCAACTTTTATATCAGATAGCCCTTACGCTCATTCCTGGTGTTGGCGATGTGAATGGTAAAAAATTAGTTGCCTATTGCGGAGGACCTGAGGCAGTTTTTCGGGAAAAGAAGAACCTATTGGAAAAGATACCCGGTATAGGTAGCTATGTGATACAAAGCATATTACAGTTTAAAGATTTTATACGTGTTGAAGCTGAGTTGGAGTTTATTAAAAAAAACAATATTCAGCCCTTGTTTTATCTTCATCCGGAATATCCCAAGCGACTGCAACATTGTGCCGACAGTCCTATGATGCTGTATTACAAGGGCAATGCAACACTTAATCATCACCGTATTATTGGTATAGTAGGCACGCGTCATCCTACTGAATACGGAAAACATTATTGCGAACAATTGGTTGAATCCCTCAGGCATGACGATCTACACATAGTCAGTGGCTTAGCGTATGGTATTGACACCTGTGCTCATCGAGCCTCATATCAAAACAACATCCCTACTATTGGCGTATTAGGTCATGGCCTTGATCGTATCTATCCGGCAGTAAATCGTTCATTAGCAAGTCGTATGCTTGACAATGGAGGACTATTGACCGAGTTTATGAGCCGGACTCAGCCCGATAGAGAAAATTTTCCAAGGCGAAACCGGATCATAGCCGGAATGGTGGATGCGCTTATAGTAGTTGAATCGGCAAAAAAAGGTGGGGCTCTCATCACTGCAAATATTGCCAATTCCTATAACAGGGATGTGTTTGCTGTACCCGGAAGGGTGGGCGATATCTATAGCGAGGGATGCAATTATTTGATACGTACCAATCAGGCCGAGCTATTGGAGAATGCCAAAAATCTGCGGTATATAATGGGTTGGGAGAAAACAGTAAAAGCTAGTGGACATCAAACTAAATTATTCAGAGAATTTACAGAAGAGGAGCAACTTATTATGAATTTCTTTGAGAACCAGAACGAATGTCGTTTAGATGATATTATGATCAACAGCGGTTTCTCTGCATCAAAATTAGCTTCCTTGCTCCTAACCCTTGAGTTTGATGGCATAGTTACTGCCCTACCCGGAAAACGCTACAAAAAAAACTAACCAGAAAGACAGCTGATTGAAAAGCATTTCCACTTCGCCTCACATAGTATCCACCGGCAAAGTCAGGCTTGACCAAAAAATTAAGACATCATTTATTCCAAAGGATTATTGTAGTTTTGCGGTATAAATCAAACGTATAATTTATGACACGAAAATTTACTGTGATGCTGATTTGTCTTATCCTAAGCAGCACGCTTATTGCTCAGGAAAAGGCTTTTCATTTCGGATTTAAAATTGCTCCCAGCATGAGTTGGATCAAGCCTCAGTCGCAGAATTATGTAAATGAAGGAGTTAGACTAGGGTTTAACTGGGGTTTTGTAGGCGATTTTTATTTAATGGAGAACTACAGCCTGCAATCAGGATTCAACATTTTGTATGTAAACGGAGCATACTCATATCCAGACATGTATCAGCCCGATGGTGTTTCATCACCTATAACAGGCACAACAACACGTGAATTGCGTTTGAAATATGTGCAAATACCAGCCATACTACGAATGCGAACCAATTATTTTGATAAAATGGCTTTTTATGGCGAAGCCGGTCTGGCATTGGCATTCAAAACAGGCGCCAAAGCTGATGATGAATTTCAAGGACAGATACTTACTCATACCTTAACCGATCAGGATGTCAGTAAACAATATCGGTTCTCAAGAGAATCACTAGTTCTGGGTGCCGGTATGTTTTATAAATTAAACGGGTCAACACGGCTTTTTGGAGGCCTGAGATTCGATAATAATTTTTTCGACATCATCAAAGACCAGAATGCAGTGGACCCCAAAGTGAAGCAAAACGGAATTGCAAACTATATTGAACTGAATATTGGTATCCTCCTTTAACACTATTGATATGTGAAAATTGCAGTCGCACAACGTAACTTCCATCAGGGGAATATCCCTCACAATACAGCTATCATCCTGAGCTCCATAAAGGAAGCCAGAAAGAAAAAAGCAGAGCTATTCATAGTTGCCGGATACGCTTTAACCGGCTATCCACTATACGATCTGACCACCTATGACAGCTTTGTATATCAGATACATAACAGCTTACAACAAATAGCCGATGCCTGCCAGGATATAGCTTTCCTGACAGCCACACCTTATTATTCTGATGAAAAACAACTCCACTATGGTGTGGCACACTGCTTTCAAGGTAATATTGAATATTTAGGGGAAACCCTTTATCCAAATCTTCAACTAGGTCTAAAGCATTTGACTGTAAAAGCCCATGCCATTTCCATGATCATTGGAGATACATCAGCTTCGTTTGCAGCTATTGAACAACTGACCACTCTCGGGAATACCGACCTTTTAATCTATTTATCTGCTACTCCATTTGATTACAGTTTACCGAAAAGACGAATAGATCAACTAATGTCACTAACTAAGCAATTGAACACTCCCCTACTCTTTGTCAATCATATAGGAGCCTCTACCGATCTTCTGTTTGAAGGTTCTTCTATGGCTTTTTCAGCTGAGGGCAGCTTGGTTGTTTCAGCCGGTTTGTTTCAGGAACAAATGTTTTATGTGGATAGCTCTCAATTACACTCTAACAGCTACGAATCTCTTTTAATTGATATTCCAGATAAATCCACTCTCATACGGGATGCATTAGTCTTAGGGATACAGGACTTCTTTTATAAATCGGGTTTTCGTCAGGCTGTGCTTGGGTTATCAGGAGGCCTTGACTCGGCAGTTACTGCGGTATTAGCTGTCGAAGCCCTTGGGGCAGAAAATGTGTTGGGTGTGATGATGCCATCCCAATTCTCAACCGAACATTCACTCATCGATGCAAAGCAATTGGCACTGAACCTGCAAATACAAACTGAGCTGATCCCGATTGAATCTCAGTATCATGCGGTTATGAACAGTTTACAGTATATCTTTAAGAACAAGGAATTCGGTATCACGGAAGAAAATATTCAAGCACGCCTACGTGGTTTACTGCTTATGGCAATCTCCAATAAATCAGGACATATCGTGCTCAACTCCAGTAATAAAAGTGAGGCTGCTGTAGGATACGGAACGCTTTATGGCGATATGAGCGGCAGCTTGTCGGTTTTAGGCGATGTGTATAAAACAGAAGTATATCAATTAGCTGAATTAATCAATCGTGAAAAGGGTGTTATCCCACTGAATATCATTCAAAAGCCTCCTTCTGCCGAACTTAGTCCCGGACAAAAAGACAGCGACAGCTTACCAGCTTACGAGCTGTTAGATGCTCTGTTATTTCAATTTATCGAAGAAGGCAAAGGCTCTGACGAACTGATTAAGGATGGCTTTGATCCCAAATTGGTAAAACGTATTATATCTTTAGTCAACCGAAGTGAGTTCAAACGCTTTCAGGCACCCCCTGTCCTAAAAGTGTCACCCCGAACGCTAAAAACAGACAGAAGCATGCCTCAAAACAGTTCGTTTGTTATATGAGTATTTTTCAAAAATGATCATCACTAAAAAACTGATACTAATTCTAACGCTATTGATTACTACATCTGTGCGATCACAACAAACAGATACCCTGACCCTGTATTCAAAAGCGTTTGACAGCGAAAGGATAATTTATGTCAGCACACCAGAATTTTATACCTATCAAACTGATAAAGTCAAACTGCCAGTCATATATATATTGGACGGCCAACATGAATGGTTTGTTAATCCGCTGTTGAGTACTATCAAGTATTTACAATATACACATCAGATCCCACAGGCCATAATAGTAAGTATTCCGCTATTAGACAGAAATAAGGAATGCACGATAACAAGCTTAGAAAACGATGAACTAGCTTTGCATAGGTTCATCACCGGGGAAGTGGATAAAAAAATACAGTCTTACCAGCCGAATACTTATAAAATAATTATCGGACACTCTTTTTCGGCATCCTTTGCTCTTTATTCATTTCTGAAAGCACCGGAATACTATTCAGCCGTGATCGCACACACACCTTTGGATAGCTTTAAGGAGCTTATATCAGCCTTTGAAAGCAACCCGGAGACAGACCACACAAAAATATCAGTTTCAATTGGAGGCAAATCAAAAAGTCAAGACTATTACCATCGAAAAACATTTGATAAGCTCCAAACAGAATTTCCACAATTTTTTAGTACAATCCATACATTTATCGCCGATAATTCAGGACATACAGCAGTGCCAATAGTAGCTAACCCATACCTGTTGACAAATATATTTTCAAGTTTTAATGACAGATATTCAGATATTGCAAAAGTTGATGAAGAGTATAAGATCATTACAAGACCTTCTTCTGTACAGGAAGAAATGTCCAACATAGAAATGGCATCAAAAATAGGTGACTACTTTTATCCGCCAGAGATTGCAGAGGTAAACGGAATTGCATCCCGATATTGGAACAGCGATCTAAATACATATGCAATAGCCGTTTATGAAATGGCGATCACTTATTATCCAATGTACTATGATTTTCATCTTCAGTTGTACGATTTGTTATTATCCACAGATAAAATACGTGCAAAACATCATTTAGAAACAGCTAAAAAGCTTATCCTATCAGTAGAAACGAACACATTGGAACAGCATGAATTATTAGATGAAATTAATCAGGAAAGAATGAAAAACGGCTGGTAAGAGGCTTCTCTGTTATAGGCAGAATTTCGTGATGACACTACATAAGGCTTAAAAAGTTCAGTAGCAATGCCAGTGTCTGTGCGTTATTAAGTTGAAATTTTTGCCACTGTTAAAAATAAAGTTACAACAACAGTATGTATCGAGGATTCAGCTTTTTTCTTCTAATTTTAAATCTCATATTATGGTTTCATTTTTTTCTATACTTCTCATCATTTTAGCCATTTATTATGCGTTTGTTTGGTCGAATAGGGCTCGGTCATCAACCTCAAAGAAATCTGTTAGGCGTGCTGGTGGCTATTCCAAGTGGATTGGAGGTGGTTTAGGATGGGCTTTTGGTGGTCCCATAGGTGCTATATTAGGTTTTGCCTTTGGCAAGATGTACGATGACCAGCGGCAACAGCCTTCAATAGATACCATTTCAACTTTGCAAGGCGATTTCATGGCCAGCCTGCTTATACTCACCGCAGCCCTGATGAAGTCGGATGGAAAGGTAAAACGTTCTGAGTTAGACTATGTGAAGCAGTTTTTAAGACAAAACTTTGGCAATGAAACGGCACAAGAATATCTGCTGATGCTGCGTGAGTTTTTGAAGCAAGATATCCATATTCAGCAAGTTGCAATGCAGATTGGACGGTTCATGGATTATCCGGCCCGTTTGCAGCTGATACATTATTTGTTTGGATTAGCTGCTGCCGACACTTACTTGTCGCCTCAGGAAATAGACTTGATATCCAGAATAGCTGCCTATTGCGGTGTGGCTCCCGGCGATCTAAACTCCATCAAAGCCATGTTCGTCAAAGAAACAGATAGCGCATATAAGATATTGGAGATCAGTTCGGATGCCGAGATTGCTGATATCAAAAAAGCCTATCGTGAAATGGCGATGAAATATCATCCGGATAAGGTTAGCCACCTTGGAGAAGACATACGCCAGGCAGCTGAAAAGAAGTTTCAAACCGTTACAGAAGCTTATGAAACGATCAAAAAAGAACGTGGATTCAACTAAGCCATAACAAGCTATTTATAAAACCGCCAACTTACACCAAAATAAAACTTAGGATCGGGCATAGGATGATGCGGGGTGGTGTAATAGGTATAACTCTCCATGAAACCTAAAAGATTAACTAGTTGTATATACAACCTTGCTCTTTTCACTTTAAGCGCCAGATGCACATCTAAATAAGGAAAATCGCCTATCTCTTTTTCAAACTGCAAATAAAACGAGCGGGTAGCCGGCATCCATGCATCGGCCAAATAGCTGCTGAACCATTTCAGTTCCATGCCCGGCTGAATAGTAGCTGCTTTGCCAAAGATGTCAGATGTATAGGTAATCTTCAGGTGAGCCGTTATATCAGGTATATGCAGTAGGGTATCATTATCAGTTTTCTGCAGATGAACACTTCCAGTCATATCAAATTTTCCAAGCTTCAGCTGCAGATTGCTATAAAGGTTAAAAAGGCTGAACGTACCACTTGTCTGGGCCGGCCGGGCAAACTTATCTATATACAGATATTTATCTAAAAGATGCCAATGCCCTCCTAAGGTAAATCCTTTGAAATGGTACCCACCATGAGCACTTAGGATACGCTCGCTTAAAAAGTCATTTTCCCATCGGAAATGGTTGGAATCAAAATAGCGAAAAAACCATGAGGCTGACTGATTGATTAAGCTAACCCGAAAAAACAAATCTCCCAGATTACGCGATTCAGTCCCTAAATATTGGCGGACACCTCCTTTAAGCTGCAAATCGCCTGTTGCGACACTCCCTGTGATAAGCTTTACAGTGCCATCAATAAAAAACGAACGGAATAAAGATATCTGTATCCCTCCATAAGGATTCAACTGCCAGTCGCTGTGCCCTCCAAGGCTGTCCGGTGTCTGGCTGTTCACACTCTCAATTCCGGCATATAAATAAAAAGGCGGTTGCTGTGTGGCTGGTTCTACTCCAAGATTATTCCATTGCAGCCTGTTTCTCAGCACAGAGACATACAACGAATCGAAGGTTTGAGTAGAATCCAACACCTGATCGTAAGGAGCATAAAAAGGCTCTAAGGGACTTCTTTCGGTATATATAAATTGATTACGTTGATATTCAAGCTGATGAGAAATACGTCCAAGCCCAACCGCTCTTACCTCCTCCACGCTATCATTGATCCAAACTTTTCTGGGAAAAGCTACTACATATTCCTGTTCAAGACCAAAACCCGACTGCTTGATCATGTTCTCGGCATCAATCAGATGAACGGGTAACAGCCTTCGATCGGTCTCCCTATTCTCCTCAAAATCGGCATCATCCTGAATACCACCGTTTTCGCCCATCTCCATCTTATTATAAAAATAATGAGCTAAAAGCCGGTATCTCTGGTTGTTAGTTGTATATCGGCCAGTAAAATAAACATGGTTGTTATTGATCTTGTTATTTTTATATATGCCGGGCGAATTGACTAAAGAGTAGTGCATTCCGATAAAGAGTCGGGGACGAATTTCACGCGCAAATCGAGCTTTCAGATGCTGCTCTTTCTTTGAACCCATCATATAATTGAGTTCGGTAAAAGGCTGCAAAGGCATTAAGTAATGGATATTATTGGAGTTACGCAAGAAATTGCGATATGCAGGCTGATATACATCAAAACCATTTCTGAAAAAGGGCTGCCAAATCAGGCTTTGATGCGCAGTGGATGTATTACTCAAACTCTGTAGCAGACTACTGTTCTGTCGAAGCAGGTCTAAGCTTCCAAGATCAACAAGGCTAGTGTCAATAAACCGTTCAGGAGCTAAATACAAACTATCGAAGCTACGAATGAAATAACGCACATAAGTTGAATCAATAAAATGTTTTTCTGCGTCAGTCTGAGCTTTCATCACTAATGTGCTACCTACACCAAGCCATATAAAAAGCAATATGAATGAAAGACGTATATCGAAAATCCGCATCGCAGAGGTTTTAAGGCCGTAAAATTACGCATATCCTCCTACACTCACCTAAACTTTAGCAGACAAACGGTTCATCAATTGATAATAAGTAAATTAACTTTGATTGAACTATACTCGCAAACAAATAGTTTATTCGATTGTTATGATAAAACCTTTTGGTATCTTTTATAATGATCGTTAGTGCGTTTAACAAGATATGAGCAGGTCTGTATTCTCTACTATGAAGGTCAACAAGTCAAATGTTTTTTATGTATCCAAACCTAAAGAGCCTACCTTTGCCACAGCTTAGGATTCCATGTTCTGAACAAATAGTGTTGCATGAGGACACAGGCTGTTGTAATCAATAAGTTACTTACTGTATTTGATTAAAAATTATGGAGATTAGTAAGATCACTGAATCAATATAAAAACAAGGAATGCATGACACACACCACCACATCGCGAACAGCTTTTATTGACGGCTCTCTATTGATCGTCGAGGCTTTGGTTCAAACGGGTGCCGAAGTCTTTGTAGGCTACCCCATCACTCCGGCCAATTTATTATACTCATATGCCAACAGACGTTTTCCTACTATGATGGCAGCACCTGACGAGATCACGGCTTTGCAATGGATGTCGGGTTTTGCTACTTTAGGAAAGCTTCCGGTTACTGCCACTGCTTTTCCGGGATATGCGCTGATGGTAGAGTCAATCAATATGGCGTTGATGATGGAGCTGCCTATGGTCGTCATCCTGGCACAACGGTTAGGGCCTGCCACAGGTACTGCTACAGCAGGTGCACAAGGCGATCTGAATCTTGTACATGGAACTGTATCAGGTGGGTTTCAGATACCTACATTTTGTATCAGCAACTTAGACGACTGCTGGAGCTTGAGCGCCAAAGCGGTTGAAACAGCTATGCAACTACGTACTCCGGTCGTACTACTTACTTCCAAAGAAATGGTGATGACACAGATGAGCTACGACTTAGACCGGCTAACTCCATTAAAAAAATCAACATTAAAGCATTATACCGGCACTGAACCATACAAACCTTATCATACCGATGAAAGTTTAATACCTGAATTTTTGCCTGTCAGCCAAAGCACTCATCAGGTACGCTTCACCGCTTCTACACATAATAAGGCCGGCATACTTCAAAACACTACCCCTGAAGCCCTTGATAACACCAAACGGCTAAAAGATAAATTAGACCTACATGCTGATTTTCTGTTACATTATCATTACGAAGAAGACAATCATGCTAAGGTGTTGGTAATTAGCTTTGACCAAACAGCACAAGCAGCCCGTGAAGCTGTAGCTATATTGCGACAGCAAGGCACTAAAGTAGCTCACTTAATAGCCAAAACATTGTTTCCCATACCTCAAAAATATTATGAGATCAGCGCATTATATTCACATATCATAGTAGCAGAAGAAAACTTAGATGGTCAATATCGTCGATTGCTATTCGGATCAGCCCCAAATACTAACGTTAGCGGTGTCAATGCTATTGGACGCATGATACATCCGGATGAAATCATAGAGGAGGTTAAAAAACATGAGTAAACAATTTCTTACCGACAGCAAGGCCTTACCATTTTGTAAAGGCTGCGGTCATACAGGAGTAGCCCAGAACACCGAGAGGGCTTTGCAACAGTTAGGATATGATCCATTAGACGTAATTTTTGTGACCGACATAGGTTGTCATGGCATTATTGACAAAAATCTGGTCAGCCACACCGTTCATGGACTTCATGGGCGCTCTGTAGCTATAGCAGGTGGGATAGCTGCCGGACTACCCAAAGACAGCAATAAAAAAGTTATTGTCTTTATAGGCGATGGTGGAGCTACTATAGGGATGCAGCATCTGATGATTGCAGCACATCACAACTTTTCAATGACGGTAATTGTTCACAACAATATGCTATATGGGATGACAGGAGGGCAGCCCAGTGAGTTCACCCCTGAGGGATTTAACACACCTACAGCTCCACATCGTTCGTCAGCAGGCGCCATTGATATATGTAAGGTAGCAGAAGCGGCAGGAGCAGCATACGTTAGCCGGATATTTGGTATAGGCAACTTCACTGCCGAATTAGCCGAGGCCTTCTCACAACCAGGCTTTTCATTAGTTGAAGTAATGGAGCTTTGCACGAGTTATGGTCTGAAATCCAATCCAGGCATGAAATTAAAAAACCTGATAGAAGAAGCAGGAATAGAGTTTATAAAATATACCAACGAGACTAAGAAAAGCTCCGAGCTCCCTGATTATGAGGGGCATCGCCTATCGCTTATCACTGATCAGTTAGTCATACCACAAGAATATACAGCAGATAGCACGCACAAAATCAGTATCCTATTAGCCGGATCAGCCGGAGAAGGTACCCAGTCGGCAGCCGAGTTTTTAGCCCGCACTGCTATGCTATCCGGCTTGCACGTTACACGAAAAAGCCATGTGCCGGTGACAGTAGGCGTGGGTTTCTCAGCATCGGAAGTAATCATATCCAAAGAACCTATCTATTATACCGGATCATCAAAGCCCGATTATATACTGATCACTTCAAAAGATGGATTAGAATATGCCATGCCCAGACTTACAAACGGATACAAATCAATAGTATATTTGGATGCCACACTACAAACTCCTGAAACAGCCTCTGAGATACATATCATACCGATGCGCGAAAAAGTCGGAGCACGTAATGCGGCTTTGCTCAGCGTATTCAAATTGGTTACCGACAGCCGTATGCTTAGTATGGAATCAATGATCTCTGCCTACTCACAACATAAGTTGGCAGCCAAGCTACCTATAGATACCTTTTTAGATCAACTGACCTGAAAAATTCATTCACTTTCATTAGCTTTGCTAAAAAACTAATACCATGCGTTTCATTCATTTACTTTCTTTCGTCGTTATTATGGCTGGCTTGAGTTATACTGCTCAAGCCCAATATATCACTCCAGGCAACAGCCTTAGTCTTTCATTGGATGACTTAGTCAGCAGTTCTGATGGAGTAGTAACAGGTGCTGATGGTATATACCAGGTAAATGGTGCATTGACTATATCGGCTACCGACACTGTACGCATTAATCAGGAAGCTCTGATACGGGTTGCTTCAGGTATCCGGCTTGAGTTTGAAGGCACACTGATCTCCGATCCGATTGAGGGGAAAGTACATTTCACCGCAATCGACACAACTAACTCTGCCGCTAACTTCAAGGGATTCCGGTTTAGCGATTCGCCAGCCAACCTCATGCGCAACACCATAGTATCCTATGGAGGTGGGCTACAGCTTATCAGCTCAGAAGCTATATTTGAATATTGTACATTTCGTCACAACGGCTCTTCCAACGTATCGGCAGTCATCACTTATAGCTCGTGCAGTCCGGTTATCCGGTATTGCTATTTCATAGAAAACGCACGCTCTGCCATAGGATCAGGTGCAAATGTGAGCGGATCGCCACATATTATGTATAATATCCTGATACACAACACTACCGACAACAGCAACCGCCCTCAGATCAATTTAGGGCCTGGAGCATCCGATAGTTTGTACATAGTAGGTAATTATATCGAAGGACACTATGATATGGCCGGAGGAATAGGTCTTAGCAACCTGTTAGCTACTGGAAGCACCAAAGCAGTAGTACGCAACAACTATATAGTTGGTAATCGATATGGGTACGCTCAGATAGGAAATAATATTGCAGCATTTATTGCAGATAATCATCTGATTGACAATAATATTCAGAATCAGCCTAATTTGGGAGGAAGCGGACTTAATTTTCAAGCCAGCGGAACCGGCAACACAGCTATAGTGCGTCGAAATCTGATCACCGGTAACCTCTGGGGTGTTACACTACAAGGGACTGCCAACGCAGATTTTGGTACTGAAAGCGATCAGGGTGGAAATGTATTCTATGATAACGGTAATAGTGGAAGCATTTATGCTTTATATAATAATACACCTATTGACGTTACCGCTATTGGAAATTATTGGGGAACCAACGATCCGGATGAGGCAGAAGACTTTATATTTCATCAGCCTGATCAAGCTGATTTAGGTTTAGTAACATATCAACCTATTTTAAGTTTAGAGCCGGTTATCAACCTCTTTCTTTTTGCCGTTGCTGATAATCCACAGTTAGGAACAGATATTTATGGTGAGATCAATCAAGACGAGCTGACAATTGAAGTAGTTGTGCCTGGAGGTACAGACCTAAGCAATCTTATACCACAAATCGGATTAGACTTTGGAGTGATCAGCGAGCCTCAGGGCGGTGTATCTACGGATTTCACTGATCCGGTCGAATATATCATTCATACCCCTCACGGGGAACAAGCTACTTATACAGTTACCGCATCTATAGAAACTCTGACATACGATCTTAGTTTTGAAATAATGGATATCAACGGCACCACTGTTCCTGATGCAAGTATCACTTTAAACGGTACGACCTATCCATCAGGGACTTATGTATTTGAGAATTTGCTGCCCGGACTTTATTCTTTTGCAATTGCCCATCCAGCCTACAACATCTACGAATCTGAGGTAGAAATAATCGATCAATCCGTACAACTCACTATTGAGCTGATACCTCTGAGCTATACAGTTACTTTTGAGGTAGAAGATGAAAACGGTACTATAATCCCGGATGCTGTCATCACATTCGACGGAACTACATACGATGCCGGTGTATATTCATTTGAAAATGTTTTTCCAGGAACATATACGTACTCTGTTGAAAAAGTCAGCTATGAGAGTGTACACGGAACAGCAGAAGTAGTTGACCAACATCTGACCATACTGATTGAGATGCAGCTGATCAATTCGATAGAAGAGACATATAATCAGATCAAATTATATCCTAATCCGGTGAACCAGGAAGCTGTTATAAAAATTCCGAACGCCAGTAACACCTTGTTAAAAATAGTTGATCTGCAAGGCAGAGAGCTGTTGCGCACAAGTTTCTCAGGAAGTCAATATATATTATCTGTATCTGAACTTGTATCTGGCCCTTATATGTTGATCCTGACAAGTGATAGTAAGGAATATGTAAAAATTCTCTATAAGGAGTAGGTTCTTACTCAAGTATCAGTTTCTGGATATAAAATACTGTTCGAGGGTTATGGCTCCGAAGTCGATTATTGGAGATACGTTGATAGCCGGTTGCTAAATAATACGGTCCATACCAATGCTGTAGCCAAGCTTTTCGTTCTTCCAGGAGTTTGTCGTTGGTAAAGGTGTTCTCAATTTTCATTTGCTCGATCATACCTTGCTGCTGTCCACCAGTATCTAATATTTTTGATGTAAGTATTCCGTTTTGAAGTTGCGTGAGTATTAATGAGCTTGAATCGGCTATCACATTCACATTTTTTTGCAAGCGGGGAACTAACACATCGCGGAGTTCTATATCAGAAGTCCAAAGCATTTCGGCTTGATCATTAAAAGCAGCTACCAAAGCAGAAAAAAATTGATAGCCTTCAAATATGCTATACGTAAATGGTACCAAACGCCCATAAAAGTCATATGTCATGCGTGTCTCATATCTGTATTTAGGTTTAAAAGCTTCGGCACTATACACATATTGATCCTGAAAACGGATGAGTATAGGTTCGTAGAATTGAAATCCAATATGCAAGTCTTGCTCTGCCGAACGGCTGCGTGCGCTCCGTTGCCTTGCTCTGATCAGATCATCGGTTGAGAGAGCACTATAGATATTCGAAAATTTATCAAACGAATTAAAAGATGTCTTCGGCGGTTGATCATCAATAAAACGAATGAAAAACATCCCTTTAGCTTCACTGCTTAATTCCGGTGAAGAGGCTTCCTTAGGTGTGGCACGCCTTTTTTGAAAGCCATAGCTACCAGCCACTAACAAGCTGTTATCCGAATCGGAAAAAGCTGTCAACGAATGTATGTAATGGGTTTCATCCATATAACTCCATTGATGTAACAGAGTTCCATGAGAAGTAAAAGAAAGAAAAACATCCCCAAGAAACTTATTTCCGTCAAAATGCTTTATCGCTACAACAAAACTATTACGATCAGTAGATGAGCTTACATATTGAACGACTGTCTGTCCTTCGAGATTATGAGGAATACTCTGCATGCTGTTTTGTTTCAGATCGAACAGCAGTAAATCGCTAGTAAATTTTTGCAGATTCAATGCTAACAACATATAATTGCCCGACACTGCAAATCCTTTCACCAATGCCTTTTCCGGCAGGCTACCACCTATCAGTCCAAATGAAGCTGAGGGATGATGCAGCCTGAGCACTTCAAAAGCGTCGGCACTTCGTTTGCCTTCAGGACTTACGAAAAGAAATACTGTTGTCTGCTGATATGTTTCCGCACTATGAAAGACTAATCCATCCTTCAAAGGTACGTATTGAACCCATTTTTCCACAAAATTAGTATCTAACAGACTGAAATACCATTTGCGCTTTTCATCCTCCATAGTTTCCGTGCTCTCATAAAACATCAGCATCCCCTCTGTACCCAACAGTTCAAGGTGGTATGCCGATGCATCAATACGTGACGGAAACTCAAGCCGTACAGGCTCAAGCACCTGCGACAAGCCAAAAAACTGTATAGGCCACAACAGCCATGCAAGGATCAAAAACTTCATAGTACGCATATCCCAAAAAATTTATACAAACATACACATTGCATTTGGTTGAAATAATCTATCCACAAGATTTTGAAATACTGACGAAAACCACTTTCATGCCAAACACCTAATGCCGATCCTGAAAATTAATTTTAACAGATCGTTTATGTATTTAGTCAAGCTGTCAATCATCCAAACAACTATACAACAACTCCATTCTCTCATTATCTGTGAATTACATTTATCAAATAAAATCGCTATGAAGTAGTGTTTGGACAAAAAATTCATTATTTTTGTTACGACATACAAATAAATTATATTAATTAACCAAAAACTTCCTGCCTTATGAAAAAATTATTACTCTTAATTCTTTCTGTGGTTGGATTGATTAGTGTTGTCCAATCTCAATCTATTCAAACCGATCATAAGAAATATCCTGACAGAGCACCAGCAGTCGTTCTTATCGAACCGATTGCTTCTGATGTGCCTGCTAGTTTGCCTGCTGTAATTCCTGCACCTGTCAAAGCGGGTACGGGAACCAACTACGTTTCTCAAATACCTATAGGTACTTCTGCCAATGCGATTGGTTTTTTTGTAGATGGTCGTAATGCCAATGTATGGGTTGATAACAGGCTGAACACCGTAACATTCACTCATCGATTATTATCACCCTCTGGCAACCATATAGGATATGATGTATCTTTCGATAGAGGGTTAACCTGGGATGTAGACCAACTAAACTACGATCCTACTATAGAAGGTTATAGTCCGGGACGCTATCCATTAGGTGGCATAGTGAATCCCTTAGGGAACACCGACCCTGCTAATGCCGCACATACGTATGTGGCACCTATTCTAGATGGCAGTCATGGTGCTGCCGGTTCCTGGGGTGGTATAGCCTATGGTGCCAAATCGTTTGCAGCTGATGCTACACCCTGGCAAGCAGCTTTTTCTACAACTCCTGAAAAAAAATGGTTCCTGCCCGATGCGTTTAACGTAACTCAACAAGGTGATATATGGTTTGTGGACGAAGAAACCGACTGGGACGGCAGTACTTCAACCGGATTGGGTATCCTCACAGTAGTCAGAGGAACCTATGATGCAGAAACAAGTGAGATAGAAAACTCGTATATCAGCATACCACTTGATATAGAAGAAGGACGTGGCATTAACGATATAGAGATAGCTTTTGCCCCCGACGGACAAACTGGGTTTATCTCAGTGCTTACCTCACTTGCCAATCCATTGCCCTATACTTCGTATCACCCTGTTTTATTTAAGACGACCGATGGAGGTGATACATGGGACGATCCTATTGAAGTACAACTTGGAGGTGCCGATGGGTTAGATGCCATCAAAAATTTTATCACCGATGAACGTTTAGCCGATTACTTTGATATAGTACCGCCTAGGGATGAAATCATTTATTTTATAGGATACATACATGATCTAACCGTTGATGCATGGGGCAACCCACATATCATTGGCAATATTATGCTTGCCACAGAAGATGGAATTTATACCCAGCAAGGGGTCAATGCTATATTCCATATATGGTCGCCCGACGGAGGTGAGACCTGGGATGCCTACCATATCACTAATGTCATGCAATGGAAAGCTGAGTTTACTGAAGGTGGAACTACCGTAAACCATTACAACAGACCGCAGGTAGGTACAACTATGGATGGCACCTTGATCTTCTTCTCATGGATAGATTGTGATTTGCCTGAAGCCGACGATAACACCAGACCAGATATTTATTTCAGCGATTTTATCCCTTATGAAGGTGAAAATGGCACTCATGGCGAAGTGGAGAACGTAACCTTCCTGAGCCCGGCAATGTGGACTGCCAACTGGGCTACTATGCCGTATTATGTGTTCTCGGAAATAGTGGGAGAAAATACAGTGAAAGCCACTATCCCATGGGTATATCAAAAGTTAGATAACGAGTATAACGGCTCAAATCCGGTACAGTTTTTTTATATACCCGATTTTTCCAAAACCTATACTATGACCTCAATAAGCGAGTTAAACGTATCAAATATCGCTTCTATCAGTCAAAACAAGCCTAATCCCTTTACAGGTTCAACCACAGTAGACATAAGCCTGATAAAATCAGCACATGTAAGTATTGATATATACAACCTGACAGGTCAAAAGATCAAATCAATTGATTATGGCAAATTAGGCTCTGGGGCTACTCCCTTGATCATTTCGGGGGGAGGCCTTCCTACGGGGGTTTATTTTTATACCGTTCAGGCTGACAATGACAAAGTTACTCGTAAAATGATCGTTCATTAGAGTATTATTTACTTAAAATAAATACGTCTCTGCTTGCAGGGACGTATTTTTTGTTTACTTTTGGCATGATAAATTATTTTTCATTTCTAACCCTAAAATATTTTCTAATTATGAGGAAAGTTTTACTATTAACGCTCGTGTTAGGCCTTGGTCTTACAGCCTTTGCACAGCGTACCTACAAATTGAAAAGCAATCTGCGTGAGCACCAGGCCATCGAAAAAATGATGATCGGTATAGAGCCTACCAAAGCTACTAGCATGATCAGTAACCAACAAAACGATGCCCCTGCATTTTTACCACAATACAAAAACACTAATGCGGTAACTATTATTGATATTGGTACTTCAGCCAATGCGTATAGCTACAGCTATGCCGGCGGGCAGAAAGAAATTGTTGCAGCAGCCCCCGAAGTGAATGTGGTAACTAATTTCCATCGTATGGGTGGTGCATTAGATCCAGCCGGATACTCTGGTGACTTAGGCTACGATATTTCGTTCGACGGTGGTTTGACCTGGACTAATATGATCGAAATCTATACTGCTACCAATAATGCCGGTGGTGAATATTATACGGATGCCGGACGTTATCCTTCACACGGCCTCTACAATCCAGTAGGTAACACCGATATTGAAAATGTATGGCTACAGTTTCATGCACCAAATCTTGACGGAAGCAACTCACCCGAAAGCTGGGGAGGATACAGCTATGGAGTAGCTAATATTACAGATCCCGAAAACACTAATACCAAAAATCTGCAATCATCCGTACCTCCTTTTTATCAGTATATTGTTGACGCCTATGATATCACCCGTACAGGTAAAGTGTTTGCCGTTGACGTAAACCAAGACTGGGGCAGTGGTAGTGTGGTGTATAAAGGGAGCTTGATAGTAAATGAGGGTACCTGGGACGAAGACGAATTTGACTTTGTATTTACCCGTGAACTGTTAGACGCCCCCGTAGCTGCTGCTACAACCCGCCCGGCACATGTGAAAGTGGCTTTCTCAGAAGATGGAAACACAGGATATATCTCCATGATAGGGGATAACGAATCAGCTACCGTGATTTCAGGATCTCCCGGTTATTATCCAATTATTTTCAAAACTACAGATGGTGGTGAATCATGGTCCGATCCGGTTGGAATCCAACTTGCAGGCCCTAACGGACTACCAGGTATCATTGAAGACCTTTTAACCGACGACCAGATCGCTCAACTATATGAAGAACCTCTGCCAGCTCGCGACCAAATTCCCTATACGACTGCATTTGATCATGATATTGTAGTTGATGCCGATGGTAATCTGCACATAGGTGTAGTAATTGGTGTGGTAGGTAACGACGATTACAGCATCGTATCAGCTGAGTATTTATTTGCTGCTTATGATATTTTCACCACCGACGGTGGTACAACCTGGCATGCCATCAAATTAGGTAATATACGTCAGTTCCGCGGTGAATGGGATGGTGGCGATTTCAATGAAGACAACAGAATTCAGGTCAGTATCTCCCCCGACCGTGAAACCGTATTTGTATTGTGGTTAGATTCTGATGCAGAAACAGCAGAATCCAATAACCGTCCTAATATTTTTGCCCGCGGCGTACGTGCCAATCAATGGGGTACAGCCGATTTAACCTGCGATGGAACCAATCCGGTAGCTACCAATGTAACTATGTTCTCAGCAGCTATGTGGTCAGCACCTTTCCATGCTGTTGCATCAAAGAGCTTCTTTGCTGATGGAAAATATACTATTCCAATTGCATTCCAGCCCTTAGCACCGGAAGATGACCCAGGCGCTCCAGTACAATATAAATATATCACTGACTTCTACTTTACCGATGCCGACTTCTGTATAGTTGGATCTGAAGAGATTAAAGCCGTTGAAGCGTTGCAAGTAAGTCAAAACTTCCCAAATCCTTTCAGTAATGAAACCTATATCACAGTTAATTTAGCTAAAGGAAGTCAACTGAATATAGAGGTGTATAACCTGACTGGTCAAAAAGTCTATGACAAAAAATATGGATACAAACCAGCCGGACAAACCAGCCTTGTAATACAAGATGTAGACTTTCCAACAGGTATCTACTTCTATACCGTACAAGCCGGTACTGAAAAGATAACCCGCAAAATGATAGTAAACTAAGCAATTGTTTTACAATCGAATAAATAAAAAAAAGCACTGAACTATTCAGTGCTTTTTTTAATAATATAGTTTCCGGCTTCACTGATCTCTGTTGGATAGACGTATTAAATCGAAGAGCATTTGATTGAAATCATCAGCTTCCAACAATTCCTCCATTAGCAGGTTCATCCGGTACTGCCATTTATTTTCCGGATTGGAGGGTACATTAATTCTCTCTTTATCCGTTTCATCCCATCGCAGCTCACCATCCATTGCGATCAGGTCTTGTATAGGAAAAATAGCCCACATAGCCGGAGCATACAAATGCTGCTTCACGATTTCCCGGCATATCCACGGCTCTGCAAAATAAGGCGCAGTATCATTATGTCCCAGCATATTGCGATAAAATCGTTCGGTCCTTTCCCGATTTTCTTCCCACCACCCTCGAATAGTGGGCAGGTCGTGAGTTGAAGTAGAGCATACACTCAGATACGGGGCATCATTTGGATGTGCAAATTCTATATCCGGGTTCTTAGGCATCCTCTGGATCTCTAAGCTAAGGATAGATAATTGCCGCATCACTTCGGGAACACTCTGCGGCACCATCCCAAGGTCTTCGCCACAAACCATCATATCAGAAGCACCTATCAATGCAGGCAGCTTAGATAATGCGTGGTGCTTCCAAAATTCATCATGCCGCTGATAATAGAAATGAATATACAACTCATCAAAAGCCATCTTTTGCCAGGCTTCCAGCTCACGATATGAATAAGTATAATGCAATGCAATGCGAGGATGGTAGCCCGGCTGTTTGCTGTAAGGGTCTGCTATGAAAAGTACTTCATTCAACAACCCCATCAATCCGTCTCGGATCACCTCATGCATTGGAATGAATTCCTGCTCTTGCCTAAGCTTTTCAAAATAGTCAAAAACTTTGCGTTGGGTGTTAAAAGCAGGCTTGACCTCAAACACATCAAAGTCTATCTCTGTAAGAAAGTTTTTCCTTACTATCTCAGTATATTCACCAAAAAAGTCCTGTAAAAAATGAGCTCTTATATATGGTTTGACGAATCTGTCATGATCAAGCCAAAGACCATATTCCTCAATCTCAGCTTCGGAGAACGGCAGACCCGGTTTAAAATATCCTTGAACCCCTTGTAAGGCATGTTTGGGTATTTCCCATATCCTAAAGAAGCCTAAAATATGGTCAATACGGTAGGCGTCGAAATATTTCTCCATCATAGCCAGACGTTTTCGCCACCATGCATAACTGTTTAAAGCCATCACATCCCAGTTATAAGTAGGGAATCCCCAGTTTTGACCCATGATGGCAAAATCGTCCGGAGGAGCACCTGCTTGTCCATCAAGATTGAATAACGAAGGATCTGTCCAGGCTTCTATACTATTGGAACTTATTCCAATAGGGATATCACCTTTTAAAGCTACATGATGTGCATGGGCATAGTCAACCACATCGCGCAACTGTTTATCAAGATGATACTGAATAAAATAATGGATAGCAATATGCTCATGAAAAGGCTGTGAAGGATCAGTCAAGGCTGAAATTTGTTCAGGTTTGTATTCCGAATAATCGCCCCATTGGCGAAAATCACTTGTATGATACAGATCGCGTAAGTAACAAAATGCGGCGTAGGGCTGGAGCCAAACACTATTTTCTTTATAGAACTTTTTATATGTATTGGTTTTACACAGATGCTCCCATTCCTGATCAAAGATCAATTTAAAATAGCGCGACTTATATCTGGTTACCTCCACATAATCAACTGTCTGCTGCGCATTGAGCTTTTCACCAATATGTTCAAACTCCTTCATTAATTTCTGGTCGGATAGCTTGCCTATTTCCGTTAGGTTCAGATACACCGGATGTAAAGCCGTTACTGAGATAGAGTTATACGGATAAGAGTCTAACCATGAGTGAGTAGCCACTGTTTCGTTAATAGGCAGGATCTGTATCACCTTCAAACCGGTAAGTACGCACCAGTCAATTAATTTCTTCAGGTCTTTAAACTCTCCTATCCCAAAGCTTGATTTAGTTCGCAGCGAAAAGACCGGGACAGCCACACCGGCACCTTTCCAGTTATCGGTATAGCGAAACCCCTCATCATTAACCCGATACAGTAATCTATCCCCATTGGTCTGGGAAGGTACAAGCAAACGGTTCTCACCTGCTTCCCAATGCATAATCTTGTTATCCGAAAGTCGAATAATCACATATTTATACGATACAGGCCTGTCGAAATATGCCAGATCAAACTCAAGCTCCCAAATAGGATATGCTTTATTTCCCATTAAAACCGGCTTTTTCCAATCTCCTAACACAGTATTATTCCCAACAACAGCCATTGCATAACCTGGACTTATGCGAGGAGCCAACAATGAAAAGCGAAGGACTTGGGTTGACTTAACTTTAGATTTCGCAGAAAATAACTTATTGGGTTTCATCAGTGCTACAGTAAATACTTTTGACAGCAGCACCCTTTGAGTATCTACCAGTGGGTGCCAATGATCAACCATAGTGATATGCTCATAATCCTTAGTGCTCAAGTTACGATTATCCCCTCCTTCCCAATGAATCACTCCATTGGCTTCACGTATCAAATACTTGTACTCTACGTAATCATGGGCATTTAATTCCAATGTCAGCGACCATTTATCCTTACCCACATAGTCCATGGCAGCAGCTTTCTCAGTATCCCAACTGCCTAACACCGCATCCGAACCAGCTATCAGGAGTTCCTGCCCCCAACTTGTCCGGTAATGAATGATAAAACTAAGCTTCATATCAAAAAAAATTAAGATATAACCTACTTTAGGATTCTGATGTAAATATCGGAAAAACAAGGAATATATGCTATATTATTTCACGAAAACAGCTTTAAAAACAATTGCTATCGTTTGCGGAAAAATCTGATTCTTTCAAATATCCTGATGCTTATTATTTACTGAAAACAGATTGACACTTCAAAAAAAGCCTGCTGTTTTGTTAAATTTTAGTTAAAAACCATTCATTCAATATTGTAAGCAGTCTGTAGTATTGTTTGTACAGAAGTAAATACTATTTTTAACCTCTCATATCTATATATATTATTATGAATATTCGTTATTTATTTTTCAGTATTTTGATTATCATTGGTTTGAATAGTCTTGCCCAAGACCTGCCCGAAACTATGACGGCAGGTGTAAACGGTATTATTTCCAAGCCTGTTTTGGTTCCCAGCATTTCCAAGCAAATTGCAGCCGGCACTTTCAAAGCTGCCGATCCTGATGCACCGGCTCGTTCAGGTCAGCCTAAACGAAGGGGGAGTAATATGGTTGTACCGGGTAAAGGGCTGCCTGTAGATGGCGATGCGCTTGTCAAGGAACAAGCTTTGGCTACTCGTTTCAATATCCGTGAGCCTGAGTTGATATTTAATGCCAACGTATCTAATTATACTCCTTCCGATCCGACCGGTGCTGCCGGACCAAATCATTTTGTGGGTGGATGGAACGTTGGTTTCAGGGTTTTCGACAAGAGTGGTAATCCACTAACGCCAGCCGCATCCTTGTCAACCCTTTTCCCTGGAAATAATTTAGGCGATCCAATAGTGTTATACGATAAGCAGGCCGATCGTTTTATCATCACCGAGTTCGACAGCAGTCCTAACGGATTTAATGTGGCCATCTCACAAGGGCCAGATCCGGTTAATGACGACTGGTATATTTACACTACTGGATTCACTACTGGCAGCTTTCCCGACTATCCCAAGTTTTCAATCTGGAGCGATGGCTATTACGTTACGGCCAATATTTACAACAATAATCGATTATTCGTCATTCATCGCGATTCGGTTATAGCTGGCAGTGCTGCACCTTTTATAGGATTCCCCTTACCCGGCATACGGACTTCCGGTTTTTACAGCCCTCAGGTTTTCAGTGTATCCAATGGCGATCTGCCGCCTGCAGGCAATGCTACCGTAGTATATATGCAGGATGATGCTTGGTCGGGTGTAAGTGTGGACCATCTGAAGCTTTGGACAGTGAATGTGGATTGGGATAATCCATCCAACTCCACTATCTCAGCAGCTCAGGAATTAGTCACCACTCCATTTGTTTCGGTATTTGATGGGGGTTCGTTTTCCAATCGGCCTCAGCCATCGGGTCCTGATCAAGATGTGCTTCAGGCTACTATTATGAATCAGGCACAATATCGAAGATTCCCAGACTATAATTCAGCTATTTTCAATTTTGTGGTAGATGTGGCACCCGGTAACGCTGAGTTGGCAGGGATACGTTGGTACGAGCTTCGTCAGTACGGCGATGGCGAGCCATGGGAAATATTTCAGGAAGGAACCTACACCTCACCCTACAACGGAAAAGATGCCTTCTCTGCCAGCATGGTGATGGACGGCGATGGAAATATTGGCATGGCCTATACTACTGTGAGCAGTACCGAACGAATTGCTGTTTACCACACCGGACGCTATGCTTCCGATCCACCAGGGGTGATGACAATAGACGAAACATTGATTGCCCAAAGCAACACTAATAATCCAAGCAGCAGATTAGCCGATTATGTGCATATGACACTTGATCCGGCTGATGATAAAACATTTTGGCATATAGCTGAGTTTTTCAATAATGGCGGTCGCACGGATGTGGTTGGAGTGTTCAGATTAGCTCCTACCTTAGCCAACGATATTTCAATGGTCAGCATAGAAAGCCCAACGGATGGTGCGCTAAGCGATGCAGAAACAGTTACAGTAAGCCTGTTTAATGCCGGACAATCAGAGCAGACCGATCTTCCTGTGCAGCTTTTATTGGATGACGAGCTGGTTGTAACCGAAATCATACCCGGTCCTATCCCATCAGCCAGTAGCTTCACATATAGTTTTAATACCACACTTGACCTAAGCACTGAAGGGAGTAAATACCAGATCACTGTGATCAATATGTTAGAAGGCGATGCAGTACCTGAAAACGATACCATCACCAAAACCGTACAACATCTGTATCAAAACGATATAGGCATAGCCGAGCTGATCAATCCGGTGAATGGCTCCTTGCCTGCTTTTGAAAAAGTAGCGATCAATCTGCATAATTTTGGAACACTCCCACAAACAAATTTTGAGGTAGGCTATGTATTGGATGACGTTCTGATCACTGCTTTGATTGATGACACACTCCAAGGCGGACAATCAATGAGTTACCAGTTCGAGGAATTAGCCGATTTCAGCCAAATGGGAATATATGAATTGACTACCTTCACCTCATTACCTACTGATTCGTATCCGGATAATGATACTCTGGTAACCCAGATCGAAAAAAATATCTGCCAACCTGAATCATCGTGCAATTATGGTATGGCAATACAACTTGTTGAGATAGGAGATATTAGCAACCATACTGATTGTTCCGAATCAGGCTATTCCAATTTTAGCACCTTATCAACCAAACTAGAAAAAACTATCAGTTATCCTTTGGTGATAGGCACCGGATATGGAGATATGTTCATCAAGGTTTGGATTGATTTCAATGACAACTATGTATTTGAGCCCAATGAACTACTCATTGACAATTATCGGATAGCACCTAATCAGGGTATGGGTACTTATATTGATACTTTGGAGCTATTGATCCCTGAAAATGCTGAGTTAGGCAACCATATCATGCGAATCAAAAGTAGCTGGAATCAATACGTACCTAATGATGCCTGTGCTTCCACTATTTATGGCGAAACAGAAGACTATATGGTTGATGTAACGCTATTTACCTCAGCGCCGGCTTATGAAGATGTACTTACAGACCTGATGATTACACCCATAAGTGAAAAGCAGTATATAGTCGAATTGGAAGCCAGTGCATTGGATGAAACACTTATTTTCAACCTTTATGATATCAAAGGTCATATTTTAGTTGAAAACAGGGTGAATCCGGTGAACGGAAAATATAGCTATATGCTGGATATGTCGTATGCCAAATCAGGTGTATATCTGATACGTATGGGGAGCTATAAATTTGGAAAAGTCCGGCGTTTAGTTGTCCCATAAACTTAGTGCAATCTGCTTTCAGTATATAGGATTCTGCAACAAATCGTATGCAAGAGTGCTATAAAGTTGTCAACTTTCAGCACATCATTTTTTTAGCTCAAACTTTTTTAAGCCTATACAGCGTATAAGGATTAGGTGTAAGAAAGTTTCTGATAGTTTCATTGATCTCTCCTCTTGGTCGGCTTCAGTGGTTCAAGGTATTTATTAACAATGCAGGAAACCACAAACTACTCATTTTCAGTTTATTTCGCCTTTTTATGTTCATTATCAATAGTCTTGGTGCTGGAAAGGGCCGAAAAAAAAATTGCATCTGCTATCTTTTCTTTTATTTTTGTGTGAGTTTCACAAATCAAAATTTTATTGAATTTTCAATCTATCGAATGTTTAAATCTTTACACTATGTTACACAAGTTCAGATTTTTAGTAGTGGCATTTGCATTAATGTTCACTACAGCTATGCATGCTCAGATTACAACTTCGAGCATGAACGGACGTGTTACTGACCAGGAAGGCCCTATTGCGGGTGCTACTGTGGTTGCTATACACGCACCTTCGGGTACTTCTTACGGTACTATTACTAACGCTGATGGTCGATTTATGTTAACCGGTATGCGTGTTGGTGGTCCTTACCGTGTGGAAGTATCTTTTGTTGGGTTTGGTAAATCCATAACCGAAGACATTTCACTGACCTTAGGTGAAACCTATACCCTTAGAGTAAAATTAGTTGAAGAATCTATTGCGTTGGGTGAGGTGATCGTCTCGGCTCCGGTAACAAAATTTGCTACAGAGAAAACTGGCGCTACCACCAACATCTCAAATGAAGACTTAATTACTATGCCTACTATTACACGGGGCATACAGGACATTGCCCGATTATCACCTTATGCAAACGGGATGAGCTTTGCCGGAGGTGATGGAAGATCGACCAACTTTACAGTTGATGGTGCCAACTTCAACAATAACTTCGGCTTGAGCTCCAATCTTCCGGGTGGTGGAAACCCCATCTCATTGGATGCTATTGAAGAAGTACAGGTCGTAGTAGCACCTTTTGACGTACGTCAAACCAATTTCATTGGTGGAGGTATCAATGCTATTACCAAATCCGGAACCAACCGGTTCAGAGGAACGGCATACACCTACTATAATAATCAGGATATGCGTGGGAACCGCATTGATGAGATCGATTTTGGTGCTCGTGATGACGAATCCACTCAAACTTATGGCCTTTCATTAGGTGGGCCTATCATCAAAAACAAGCTCTTCTTCTTTGTAAACGGCGAATATGAGCTTAAACCAGGTCAGGTAGTTACATGGAGACCTTCAGAAAATGGAGTTGCAAATACCGACCTTCAACTGTCGCGTACCAGCATCTCTGATATGGAAAAGGTCAAACAACATCTGATCTCAAACTACGGCTACGATCCTGGTTCATATACAGGTTATCCCGCCGACCAAAGCAATAGAAAGCTGATGGCCAGAATTGACTGGAACATAAACGATGCAAATAAATTGAGTGTAAGGTATAACTATACCAAAAACCAAACCTGGTTTCCTACTAACGGAAACTCGACTGATGCCGGGCTTCGTAACTCAACTATGAACCGTATCTCACAGCATTCCATGGCGTTCTCAAACTCCATTTATTCACAAGATAATATAGTTAACTCTTTCGCATTTGATCTGAACAGCCGTTTTTCAAACAGCATCTCAAATCAATTCCTGACTACTTACACAAAAATTGCGGATATACGTGGTTCAAACTCATCCCCATTCCCATTCATCGACATTATGTATGGTGTTAACCCCGATGGAAGTCAAATAGTTGAGCCTTATATCTCAGCAGGTTATGAATTATTTACCTGGAATAATGGAGTTCACAACAACATCTTCAACATCATAGATAACGTGAACGTATATCGCAACAAGCATAAGTTCACCTTTGGTGTTAGCTTTGAGCACCAGATGGCTAACAACTCCTATATGCGTAACGGAACTGGTTATTACCGCTATGCCAGCCTGGAAGACTTCCTGAATCAGGCAGCACCAAGAGACTTTGCAATCACATATGGATATGACGGAGAAAAAAATCCTGCCGCTGAGGTTGCATTCAATCAGTTCGGCCTTTATGCTCAGGATGAATGGAGTGTGAATCCTAATTTCAAATTAACCTACGGATTACGAGCCGATTACTTAGTATATGAAGATAATCTTATTGGAAATAATGCCATCAGTTCTCTTGACTTTGGTGGAAAAACCATTAATACCGGCGCATGGCCAACTGCAAAGATTCAGATATCTCCAAGGGTAGGATTCAACTGGAACGTGATGGGCGATGAAACCTTGAAGCTGCGCGGTGGTACAGGTTTATTTGCCGGACGACTTCCGTTGGTGTTCTTTACCAATATGCCTACCAACTCGGGAATGGTTCAAGGAAGCTATGCTGCCGTAACAAGGTATGATTCTGACGGTAACATCACCTCCGTTGATCCAAATCTGGCTTTGTTAGCCGGTCCCATGATCACCGATGTAAGCGAGATGATCAGCAGATTAGGTCTTCCAAACACTATTACACCTGAAGACGGTGCACTGCCAAGAGATATTAACGGAATTGATCCCGAGTTCAAAATGCCGCAGGTATGGAAAACCTCAGTTGCATTAGACTATCAGGTGCCTGCCTCATTCCCATTCTCATTCACTGTTGAAGGTATCTTTACCAAGACGCTGAACGGTGTGATGCTGAAGAATTATGACCTCAGAGAGCCAGACGACAGCTGGGCTCGTTTTAGCGGCCCGGATGACAGATATATCTATCCTTCAAGTAATGACTTGTCATACAATAACAGAAATGCCTATATCCTTTCAAACACTGACGAAGGATGGGGTGCGATAGGTAATATCTCGGTATTTGCCGAACCGGTAAGAGACCTGGATATCATGGTATCCTACACTAAAACCGAACTAAAAGAAGTGTCAGGTATGCCCGGAAGCAATGCAGCATCAGCTTATACCGGACTTGTTCAAATTGATGGACCCCACCTGCCGGGAGTACAGCGCTCACAATATGTGATGCCTTCACAATTTATTGCATCAGTTTCGTACAAACTGCCATGGAGCAATAATGAGATGAAGTCAGCAACTCGTATTAACTTGTTCTACAACGGATTCACACCTTATGGCAATAGCTTTGTTTATGCCAATGATATGAACGGTGATGGTATCATCTCCGATCTGATATACATCCCTAAAAACAAAGGTGACATCAAATTCATCAGTCAGGAAGATGAAGATGCATTCTTTAAATTCCTTGAGCAAGATAATTATCTCAGCAAACATAAAGGTGAGTATGCCGAAGCTTATTCAGCACGTGCTCCTTGGGTAAACAGATTTGATTTACGCGTTGCCCGTGAATATTATTTCAATGTAGCCGGACAAAGGAATACTTTACAGTTTAGTCTTGACGTATTGAATTTTGGTAATTTACTGAATAACGAATGGGGTGTTTACAAAACCAACGCCTTGTCGAACAGTGGAAAAATTCTCAGATATGAAGGTAAGGACGCAAGCAATGTGCCTAGCTTCTCAATGGTTAAGGTTAATGGTGAATATCCTACCGAAACCTATTCCCCATTATATAACTATAGCCAGGTTTGGCAGCTACAGATCGGTGTGAGATATATCTTCTAATAGAAAGAGATACATACCAATAAAAAGGGGCTATCCTAAAAGGACAGCCCCTTTTTTAATAGGTTTATCACCCTCCCCGATTCATACTCGATAAGCTTAACATATACATTACTTAAAAGTCATAGGTACTAGCTAGGCACTTTCAGAAAATAGAATAGTTTTTAATTTTTGGAATTAAAAACATCTTTCAACAATCTCCCTTTGGATAAAAACATCAAAAGGGAGATTTTTTTATCCAAGAAATCGTGTGTGGAAG
>Ga0172377_10000064_pt1 | contig 83711 bp, 91 predicted proteins | sample Pumphouse3metaG_FD_119749 | JGI IMG/M metagenome (GOLD analysis project Ga0172377, IMG submission 119749) | Leachate microbial communities from a municipal landfill in Southern Ontario, Canada - Pumphouse #3 metaG | ecosystem: Engineered > Solid waste > Landfill > Unclassified | place: Canada...
GGATATAGCCACTTCAGTAAACTTTGTCAGATCTTCTAACCATGATCTTGCTCCACTTAGCGTAGATGATGTTGTAAAGTTTATAAATCTACCAAAACGCAACTTGTCAAAACTTTTCTATGGTACAGAGGTTTACGAGAAGAGGGATTATGAGCTTTTTGAGTCTCACTATATAGAGCAGTGCATCAAAAATACTACGCTCTATGATGGTATAGCGGGTATGCTAGAGAGTCTTGAGTGTAGCGGGGTAAAGATGGCAGTTGCCACAAATGCCTATACTCCATTTGCTAAAAAGATGCTCTCTCATCTTGAGGTAAGCAGGCATTTTGGCTTCATTATAGGAGCTGATGAGGCAGCTTCTAAGCCAAGCCCCGCGATGCTAAACTTAGCTCTTGAACACTTTGGCTTTAGGCATAAAGAGCATAGAGCGTGGATGGTGGGTGATAACATAAAAGATCTACAAGCCGCCGCACAAGCTCGTATAGATGGAGTTTTTGTGGGGTGGGGGTTTGCTAGTGGTGAGTCAAAAGATGGAGTGTTAAACTCCCCAAAAGAGCTTGTGAGTCTGATTTTATAACTATTTATGATACAATGAGGCATCATAAAAAACGGTAAGAACGATGAGCATCGAGATAATCGCCTCCATAGTCATAATGGTTCTGCTTTTTTTAAGGCAGATCTCCATACTCAAAGAGCAAAACAAGATCAGCTACGCACCTGTCATCGTTGCGGTAGGTACAAGCTTTGCACTGCTTCATTTCATCATAAACGCACAAGGTGAGGAGTTTGTCTTTGTACTTAAGGAGAGTTTGGGTGCAGTGCTTATCTCCATCATACTATATGTTGTGACTAACATTTTTCAACAAGCAAGCAGGCATGAAAACAGCTTTGTAACAAGGACGGAGTCTATGAGTGATCAGCAGATGTTGCAACTCCAAGATCGCCTCGCCTCGCTTGAGAGGTTGCTTCTTGAGACGCTATCACACAAAAAAGATGCACCAGAAGATCGTGCACAAGCGGAGGCTAGAGTCTTAGGCGTGCTATCTGGTAACCAGCACAAGATCCTTAGAAACTTCGCAGAACTAGAGAAGTGGCACTCTGAGATCACAACGCTTTTTGAGGACTTTAGCAGTAGAGATCTGCCCGCACTAGATGAGGTGCTAAAGTCGCACTTGCAAGATCTAAGAGCGGATCATCAAAAAAGCTCGGAGTCAGTTTTGGCACTGCTTGAGAGTATACAAAAAGATGGCTCGCTGAGTGCGGGTGAGTTTGATCTGCTTAAAAAGAGTGTTGCTGAGTTTAATGCAAACTCTAAAGAGATGGCGACAAATATCACAAATGCCCTGCTTTCGCAGAGTAAAGAGGTGGTCGGATCTATGCTAAATGTGCTAAAGCGGGTCGATTCGCACGCACAGCATATAGATACACTGCTTTATGAGAGTGAGAGCAGACTAGCAAACATCAAAAACAATAGCGAAGTGGTGATGAGACAGCTTGTGCTCTCTGCAAAGAAGCTTGAAGAGGTGCAAGGAGTTAGCATTAAGCTTGAGAGTGCATCATCGCAGATCTCAGATCTAGCTAGCGAGATAGAGAAGATCAAAGAGGACTACGCAAGAAGCAAGCTTAGTTTAGATGGCGTAGTAGGGGACTTTGAGCGTCAGAGTGTAGCACACTTTGGAGCGGTGAAAAATGAGCTAAGCTTTATGGTACAAGATGTAAACTCTCGCATAGATGAGCTTTTGCAAAGGCTAGATGGGATCAAACAGCATAGCGAAGCGAGTGAGAATCTTCAGCTACTAGCAAGGCAGACAAAGCTAAAGAGTAGCTACTTAGATATATAGTGCAAGGTATATAAAAACGGGGTAGATGAGTACTCCAAGGTAGAAGTAGATCTCTTTTATGGGAAAAAGTAGCATAAAACTTAGCTCTATGCTCATGGCTTTTTGCACAAAAACTTTGTGAGTTAGCAGGAGTTTGGTGAGTAGATCTGCTCCTTTTATGCTTAGAAGCATAAGAGCGTAGGGGTTAAGATCACTTAGCATAGCAAAGATGAGGGCAAATATAAATGTCGGGTTTAAAAGCAGAGCCAAAAAGATACTCTTTTTGTAGTGCTCATAGAGTCTTGCAAGTACACCAAAGATGTTGCTAGCCTTTTGGGTTTGTACCTCAAAGAGTTCAAGCAGAACAAAAAGAAGTATGTAGTTTAGTATAACTTCGCTCACGCATAGCTCACTTTTGCTAAGTATAGCCCTTGTGGTGGGGCGGGACGCAAGTTGTATCTGGCTTTTAGATCTAGCATACGAACTATCTCATCTTCGCTAAGATTTAGTATAGCAAAGACCATAAGTCTAACTTGAGAGTGTAAAAACCCACTTCCACAAAATGTGATGATAGTGTAGCTCTTGTGTGAGTAGATGCGAGTGCTAAAGATCTCTCTTATGGTGCTTTTTTGCTCTGCGTGGTTTTTGCAAAAATATAAAAAGTTATGCACTCCCTCAAAGAGTTTAGCTTTTTTTCTAAGAGTTGTAAGATCTTGTTTTGGCATAAAAGTTACAAAACGACTCTCAAATGGTGAAGTTTCACTATGTGAGATAGCGTAGCGGTATAGCCTGCTTGTGGCACTATATCTTGCGTGAAAGCTATCATCTACTTTTACTATCTTTTTTATGTAGATGTGTGGTGAGACTATGCGGTTTAGCTCATCTTTTAGCTTCGCTTCGCTCTTCCAAAATGGTGGTAGATCTATGTGAGCAACTTGCCCAGTGGCGTGCACTCCTCTGTCTGTGCGACCGCTTAGACATATGGTAGATCTGATGTTAAGCTTTGAGAGTGCATCTTGGAGAGTTTGTACCACTGTTGGAGTGCCTGCCTCTTGAGCTTGCGAGCCAAAAAACGCACTCCCATCATAGCTAAAAACAAGCACTCTACGCACTAAAACCTACTTAGTACGCTTCGTTTGTATATGAAGTAGCTTCCAGCTAGCCAAATGGCTATATGAGCGATGATGGCGTAGTAGGAGATGGTTAGTTGAAGCCCCACAGCAAGGGCGTTGTAGATGACTATGGTTAGAAACATAAAGAGATAGATCATCGGTTTTTGTGCTCTTGAGTGGAGTATGCTTATGCTAAGGGCTATTAGTAGGCTTAGAAGCGGAAAGAGCGAGAGGATCGTGTTGATGGTGAGCATCTTCTTTTTGGTTTTGGAGCTATCTTTTAGCCAGTACTCAAGCGGAGTTTTGTACTTATCACCTTTGTACTCACTGATGTCGTTGATGTACATAGATGTAAAGTCGATCTGTGAAAACTTCTCTCTTGAGTAGCTATACCCCTCACCATCATTTAGCTTGAGTCTAAGGGCGTTGCCATCGTTTTGGATCTCGGCACTGTTGGACTCTATGAGGATCTCCTCATCTTTGTTTTTGTTAAATAGTAAGACCTCGTTGTAAGTGCCATCTTTGTTATCTTTGCCTATGTAGAGTAGCCAGTCGCCAAACTTGTGACCAAACTCGCTAGCTCCGAGGTTTAGTTTTGCTTCGCTCTTTTTTTGTGCTAAAAAGCTACTTGAGAGTGTTTTGGCGTGTGGCAAGATAACTGCAAAGTCAAAGAGCAGTATGAATGAAAGTAGGAGCGATGGGCGAAACAAAACCTTTAGTATGTGCGATGGAGAGACGCCAAATGAGAAAAAGACGATGGTTTCACTATCGCTTGAGAGTTTGTATATGGCTAGTGCAATGGCAACAAAGTAGGAGATGCTAAGTGTGTAAAATAGTAGCTCTGGAAGCATAAACAAAAAGAGCTTTAACATCTCTAAGATATTTAGCTGGATCACCGCTGTGTAGGTGGCTAGCTTGATGAGAAACACGATCGAAGCGATACCAAAAAGTGGCAAGAAGATGCTTAGAAACTGCACCCAGATGGCATTTAGCAGGTAGTTTTTGAGTATCTTCAAAGAAGTGCTCCTAAGATCTTCACGCACTCTGTGTCAAAGTAGTAGACTATAAGTGTGGCGATGCTTAAAAATGGCACAAATGCGACTCTTGTGGTAGAGTGCTTAAACTGCAAGTAGAGCAGTATGGGTAGGGCTAGTAGAGCTGAGAGGAAGATCGCAACAAGTGAGAGCTGTATGCCAAGTAGTGCTCCCATAGTAGCAGCAACCATGATGTCACCCTCACCCATAGCCTCTATAAAACCGTAGGTGTGGTAGTTTTTGCTCCAACTCGTTTCATGCTTGCTAGCTTCTATGCGGGCACTTTTGGTGAGTATATATGAGAGACTAAAGCGAAGTAGAGTAAAGCCTCCTGCGATGATGAGAGCATTTTGGAAGTTTAGCATCACACCACCTACGCTCCACGCTCCAAAGATCGCAAAGATGATAGCTAGCAGGTTGATAGAGTCAGGCACGAGCTGAAACTCTAGATCTATAAAGCTAAGTGTGATGAGCATAAAAAAGCTAGCTATAACGAACATGGCAGGCAGGCTAAGTGAGAGTTTGTGTACAAGTAGCAGAGCCACTACGCCACTAAGAGCCTCTACGATGGGGTAGCGAGGCGAGATCTTCTCTTTGCAAAAGGAGCACTTGCCACCCAAAAAGATGTACGAGAGTAGCGGTATGTTGTGGTAGAAGCGAAGTTTGCCTCCGCACTTTGTGCAGTGTGATGAGCCAAAAATGATGCTCTCACCTTTTGGTATACGAACGATCAGCACATTTAAAAATGAGCCAAACGCGACTCCAAAGATGGCTACAAGTAGTAGATCAAGCACCGCCAAATCTCCTCTCTCGCTCTTTGTAAGAGCTTATCATCTCTTCAAGCTCGCTAGAGGTGAAGTCTGGCCACAAAGTGTCGCTAAAAAATAGCTCCGCATAGGCACTCTGCCAAAGCAAAAAGTTTGAGAGACGCTTTTCGCCACCTGTGCGGATCAGCATATCGACGCTCTCTTTGCAGTCAAGCGAGTTTAGCATCATCTCCTCTGTGATCTTGCCCTCGATATGTTTAAGAGCGTTAAATGTCCGCAAGATCTCATCTTTACTGCCATAGTTTAGTGCAAGTGACTGCACGAGAGCATCGCACTTTGCGGTCTGCTCCTCTACGCTTCGTATGGTCTCTTGAAGTGAGTTAGAAAATGCTCGTATGTCACCGATACTCTCAAAGCGAATGTTGTGCTCTAGGTAGGTGTTTAGCTCGCTTGAGAGGTACTTCTCAAGTAGTCGCATAAGGTACTCTACCTCAAGGCGTGGTCTAGCCCAGTTTTCGGTAGAAAATGCATAGAGTGTAACTCTTTTGATCTCGCTATGCTTTGCACAAAAGGCGGTGATCTCTTTAACGCTTTTTGCCCCCTCTTCATGCCCAAATGTGCGTTTTTTACCACGCAACTCTGCCCATCTGCCATTGCCATCCATAATGATAGCTATATGTTTTAGAGTGTTCACTCGGCTAGCTCACTTGCGAGATCTAGTAGATCTAAGCTTAGGCTAAGTTTGTCAGCACGAGGCAGGCTTTTTGTGCCACTTTTGGTTATAAACTCGATCGCATTATCGTCACTTCCAAAACTTTTTGAGCCATCTAAAAGATTGAGACACACCGCATCTACACACTTAAGATCTAGTAGATCTTTAGCATTTTGCATCGCACCATCTGGATCCATCTCCGCTTTAAATGCCACCGTAGCGATGCCATCTTTGTCGATGCTACTTAGTAGATCTGCGTTTTGCTTTAAGCTTAGTTGCCACTCCTTGCCTAAGAGTGACTTTTTGAGCTTGCCACTTTGTGCAAACTGCGGTGTATAGTCGCTCACCGCTGCTGCCATAAACAAAAATGGCTTCTTTTGGATCAGTCGAATCGGCTCATCACTCATAAGTGTAGGCTTGCTTAGTTTGCCCTTTTTGGCAACTCTGATGGAGTCGCTTAGATACTCCAGCATCTCGCTACTACTTTCTACATCGATGGTGTGCATAGATGCGGGTAGGTAGGGGCTAAAGCGGGTGGCGATGAGGTTTACATCAGCACCTCGCAGATAGAGTGCACTCGCAAGAGCTGAAGCCATCTTGCCACTTGAGAAGTTGGAGAGATAGCGGACATCATCGATCTTCTCGATAGTTCCACCACCTGTGACTATCACTCTACGATCTCGCCAAAACTCACTACTAAGCAGTGCTCTAGCACTTTGAAAGTAAAGCTCAAGTGGCTCTGCCATCGCACCATTCCCAACATCACGGCACGCTAGAAGCTTGGTTTGTGAGCTTACTATCTCATAGTTTGCGATACCTAACATCTTTAGGTTTGCTTGTGTGATGGGGTTTTCTAGCATAGTGGTGTTTGCTGCGGGGGCGATGAGCTTTTTGCCACCAAATGCGAGTGCAACTTGTAGCAAAATGTTGTCTGCGATGGCGTTTGCAAGCTTTGCGATGGTGTTTGCAGTTGCTGGAGCGATGATGAGCAGATCTGCCCATTTTGCAAAGCCTATGTGGTTGTGATCATCTGCCCACGACTCGTTTTCATCATCTAGTACGCGGTTTTGCGACACTGTCTCAAATGTAAGTGGAGCTATAAACTTCACAGCACTTGCACTCATCACTACTCGCACGCTTGCACCAGACTTGATAAGCAGGCGGATAAACTCAAGACTTTTGTAGATGGCGATAGATCCGCTAACGGCTACGACGACCTTTTTGCCTTGTAGTAGAGTGGGGTGAGGAGCGTAGTTTTGCATAGCGTGACCATTTTTTTGTGTGTATTATAGCTTTAAAAGTTTAAAAATAGCTCCATTTTGTAGAGTAAAAATATTATAAAATAGTTACAAATTATAAAAAATATAGTTTATAGTTATGTTTAAGAGAGAAGCTGATAACATTTCGCATTTTATAAGGAGAACATATGAAAAATATAAGCATAATAGCTACAACTCTACTTTTAGGAAGCTCGCTTTTGGCGAGTGATGCTAGCTTGCAAGCTCAGATAGATGAACTAAAAAAGGAGATACAAGAGCTAAGATCTAGCCAAATCGTACCAACTCCCGCAAAGCTAGATGAGGTGATCGCGGAGCAAAAAAGCATAAAAGCAGATCTAGCAAAGGTGCAAAAAAGTAACGCGATGGATAAGGTGAAGTTTAGTATCGACTTTAGAAACGCCGTAGATGCCATCAGTTACAAGGATAGACAAAGTGGTGACAAGCTCAAAAATAACTCGCTACTCACAAGCAGATTTATCCTTGGTATGCAGTCATCGCCACAAGCAGGAAAGCTCGCTTTTAAGGGTAAACTAGCGGTTTATAGTAAGTGGGGAGGTGATCTTGTGGCCAATAATGGCGTACAAAAAGATTGGTCAGCAAGCTCAAAAGCGAGTGATACCATCATGCGGATAAAAGAGGCGATCTTTATCTATAATGATAAGCTCGGTGAGCAACCTTTTACACTAAGTGTAGGGCGTCGTCCTGCTACGACGGGCTTTTTGGCAAATCTGCGAGAGTATGAGAGTGAAGGCTCACCGCTTGCACACATAACAAATATGGAGGTAAATGGTGCGATGCTTAAGCTTGACTGGGATCGTTTCATAAGCGGATCTTATAGTAAATTTGTGGTGGGTAGAGCACATACGGGCGATGTTTCAAATGTTTATGGCACTCCTAGAACTCTAAATGGTAAGATAAATATGCCTTATGCTTACACAAAAGCAAAAGAGGATCACAATGTGGACTGGTTTGTCTTCTTGGGCGATGCTTACAACGACAAGAAGCATCAGCTGATGTATGAGTGGGCACATATCTTTAATACAAAAGGCAAAAACCTAAACAAAGCGGGTGATGATGCGATTAGAGTCGATGCAGGCAGTGCAGATCTCTTTGCACTCTCATATAAGCTTGATGGGCTAAGTAGCAACAAAGAGTCATTTTTGGGCAAAAGTTTGGCGTTTGCATCGGTGGCATCGACGCACTACAAGGCAAAGAGTGGCTATGAGTTAAATGGCTCAGGTGATGGCGGAAGCTCAAATGGCTACTCGTTTTGGGTAGGTGCAAATGTGCCAGATCTTATCACTGATAGCGGAGTGCTTGGCTTTGAGTATAACCATGGATCGAAGTACTTTACGCCGATGACTTGGGCGGAAGATAGTGCGATTGGATCTAAAGTTGCGGTCAGAGGTGATGCTTATGAGGCGTACTGGAATTTTGATCTATTTGGTATGAAAAACTTGCCATCGCAGGTTCGCTACACCTATGTCAAGCACAACTATACGCCAAACCTAAACTGTGCTGGGTGGCAGAGCGTAGAAGAGGTGGATATCATCGCACAAAACTTGCGGTTTTTCATCACTTATAGATACTAGTTCTCTTGCTTTGATGCCTCTTTGTAGATCTGTGTAGAGGCATCTTTTTCCTCTTGCTCTTTTGCTTTTTGAGCAAGTGCTCTCATCTCCATTATAGTGGCACTTGCAGCGACTCTAAAGTCTTGTGGGCTTGGATCTGCTGGTGCCATCGCAGCAGCTGCTATCTGTCTTGCTTTTTGGATACTCTCCTCTGGGGAGTTGCCCTCTGATGTGTCGATGCCCACTTCGCCACCAACGGCGTAGAGCTTGCCATCTGGCCCTTGTGCATACTCAAAGCTAGCACCGCCTGTTACCACTCCACCACCTGCTGCGATGTGAGCGGCTTCGTGAGTTCTAACTCGCTGATCTTCTGCTTCGAGTTTTTTGATATGTGCTTCCTCTTTGGGAGTTAGCTCATTTGGGTTGTCTCTTTTTTGCAAACTCTCTTTAGTAGAAGCATTGTCAGCTCTGCTGTGATCGTAGTAACTATGACCTATCTGCATAAAAATCTCCACACCTCGTTTAGGTGACATCGGCAGTTTATGAAAAAACTTTAGCTCCTACTCTATGACTATGCTTGTCTCTGCTCCAACTATCGGCTTTGTAACGCTCTCATCGCTTATGCCTAGCTTTTTGGCGATATTTGGGTTTACAGTGTAGCTGATCCATTTTGAAGTTACAATATCACCGCTTTTTAGAGCAAGATCTTTGTAGATTACCTTTTTTGTGGTGTTAGATCTAAGGTTTTGGTTGATCTTATAAGCTTTTGCACTGTTTGGAAGCGAAACATTGCCCTCATCATCTTGAAAAACTATGAGAAAAGTAGCCTCTTTGTCCTCTAGTGGTGACTCTTGGAAGTTACTCCAGATCACTTCAGTGCCTCTTGTGATGGTTGTTTTGACAAACTTTAGTCGCATCGGTTGGGTGATGATGGAGTGAGCCATTTTGTTTTCTATGCTAAGTGTTAGATCTCCATCATAGCTTAAATCTAGGCTCACCGCCTTTTTGACAAGCTCACTGCTTCGCACACCCAAAAACTCGTGCGATGCGTGCTTACTTCTAGCTCCTTTGTTGTACTTCTCTACAAGTCCGCTCTTTTTGGGCATATGGCACTCTATGCAGTTGCTCGCCTCGCCGTGCTGATCTAAGCTGTTACAAAGCTCGATGCCAAAGTCATTTTGTTTGTGTGAGTGACACCCCATACAGACACCAGAAGAGGCAAAAAGCTCACTATACTCGCTCTCATGCACATCGCTACCCATGGCGTTTTTGAGTGTGCCCAAAAAGATCGGCTTTTGCCCCTCTTTGATATTTGTGAAGTTTATGTTACTGCTAGTTGAGCGGTGGATCTTGTTTATCTGATGGCAGTAAAAACATGAAACTCCATCGCTGTTGGCGGGGTTGGTGTAGTCGGCGTCCTCAGCTTTTAGATCGCCTCGCATAAGTGATGCGAGGTTTGGTGAGCTTGGCATATGGCAGAGTGCACACTCATACTTGCTAGATCCACCCGCCTCGTAGAGTTTTTTGTGCACTTCATCGCCCATGATGGTGGAGCGGTGGTGCATACTGCTAGCGTGTTCATTGTAGATCTCTTCGTGGCACTCGGCACAACTTTTGGAGCTTTGGTATTTGGCTTCTAGGTTTAGTAGGACTAGAAGTGTAAGAAGTAGGATTTTCAAGCTATCTCCTGTGACAATTTGTGCCTAAGTTTATCAGATGTTATATTAATTATAAGTTACAATATGCGAAATTATGTTAAAATTGTGCTAAAAAAGAGATGTGTATGCAACTACTTGTGGATAGACTGCGTCGTGATGGCAGGATCTTTAAGAGACTTCAGAGTATTTTGCCAAAAGATCTAGGGGTAAAAAACCGCATCGCGATCTATAAGGCAACTGACTTGCAAGGCAACTTTTGGGCGATACTGCACATCTCTCAAAAGAGCAAGATCTTCATAAAAGATGTCAAAAAACTTGAAGAGATCTACTCTAAGCTTGTGATCTTTGCAGATCACAACTTCAAACATAAACTCATCATTATAGACTCACCACTCTGCTACAAAGCCAAAGATGCCCTACTGCAGGCACTCTGGAAGGTAAAATAGTGCTACTTTGTGACATCGGAAACACCACCGTTAGTATCTATGATGGCAAGCAGGTGAGCAAAAAACTCACTCGTTATTTCAAGCCATCAACTATAAAAGAGGAGATCTACTACATCTGCGTAAACCCCGCACTAAAAGAGAGTATAAGATCTCACTCCAACTGGATAGATCTAGCAAGCAGGGTTGATTATGCCTCCTACTACCCCACAATGGGGATCGATCGCATCATGGCGTGTGAGGCGGTGAGCGATGGTGTCGTGGTAGATGCTGGTAGTGCCATCACGGTAGATCTAGTGCGTGGTGGCAAGTTTGAGGGCGGGTTTATCTACCCTGGGGTGGTGGCGATGCAAAATGCTTACAAAAAGATCTCATCGCAACTAGATAGCTCATTTAACTTTGAGCTAAGTTTAGATAAAATGCCAAAAAATACCCAAGACGCCATAACTTATGGCTTCATCGCTCCACTTGTAAAAGAGGTGCTTAGTCATAAGCTTAGCATCTACTTGTGTGGCGGTTATGCAGATGATCTTGCTTCCTTCTTTAGCGATGCAAAAGTTGATGAATTGCTTGTCTTTAAGGGTATGCAGAAATTCATAAGAAAGGCTAGTTTATGTTAAGTGTAGCACTTCCAAAGGGTCGCATAGCAAAGGAGACGCTTGAGATCTTTGAGCAGATCTTTGGTTCAAGTTTTGCGTTTGATGATCGCAAGCTCATCTTAGAGACGCCAAAGTTTAAGTTTTTGTTGGTGCGAAACCAAGATGTGGCGACTTATGTTTACCATCAAGCAGCGGACATCGGTGTGGTAGGACTAGATACACTTGAAGAGCAGGGGCTTGATGTGATCCGCTTGCTAGATCTGCGTCGTGGGATCTGCAAAGTGAGCATCGGTATGAAAAATGGCGAAAAGCTAGATCTAACCAAACCTGAGATCAGAGTCGCCACAAAGATGGTAAATATCACCAAACGCTACTTTGAGTCGCGTGCGGTTTCAGCTAAGATCATCAAACTCTATGGATCCATAGAGCTAGCACCGCTTATCGGACTTGCCGACATGATCGTCGATGTGGTCGAAACGGGAGCGACGATGAAGCAAAACGGGCTTGAGGTGGTGGAGGATATCATGGAGTCATCAACCTACCTCATAGCCAACAAAAACAGCTTCATAGCCAAAAAAGATGAGATCTTGGATATCTACGAGAAGATCGCTGGCGTGGTAAGAGCGTGAGTGAGCTAGATCTTTATGCAAAAGTGGAGCATCTACTAGGCATCGAGGAGGCGACTAGAGAGCTTCACAAGCTCTTTAGCGAGGAGCTAGAGGAGTTTGAGATCACCTCACTCCTTGATGTGGGGTGCGGTCGTGGTGGCTTTATGGAGCTTATGAGATCTAAGGGCGTTGAGTGTCAAGGCATCGACAAAAGCTCGCTGATGGTAGAGGCGTGCAGAGCTAAGGGACTAAGCGTAAGTAGCGATGAGATCTACGATGTCAAGAGCGAGTTTGATGCCATAGTTGCGATCTTTGATGTGCTAAACTTCTTTACTCCCGCAGAGCTTGAGCGGTTTTTAGCTGGCGTGGAGCAAAAACTTAAAAGTGGCGGCGTTTTTGTAGCTGATATAAACTCTCGCTACGGCTTTAGTGAGGTAGCAGAGGGGTGTATGAGTGCTAAGAGTGAGAGTGAGTTTTTAGTCGTAGATGCGGTTTTTGATGATGATAAGCTAGAAACTCAGTTTACGCTCTTTAGCAAAGATGGCGAGTGCTACCAAAAAGAGCAGAGATCTATTACGCAGTACTTCCACACCACACGCTCTTTTGAGAAGAGTAAGGGGCTAAAAGTGCTTCAAAAGCTTCCATTTTCACTATATGATGAGAAGGATAAAGTACTTCTAGTACTTCAAAAGATCTAGCCTCTCGCGGAACAGACTTGCTCGCTTTCATAGCTACTATGAAGGAGCAAGCAATGTCCATAAACACTATCTCATCTTCTGCACCCATAGTTACCAAAAGCAGTACAACAAGTAACTCACCAGATATCATAACATCACCATCTACATCAGACAATACCATATCTACCAAATGGGGATTTAAGGTAGATGAGAATGGCTTTTTTGGTATAGACTTTAACGAAGCAGCAGGAATACCACCAAATGTTAAGATACACCAAAACCAACTAGAGATGGCAGAGACATATACTAAAGCCATAGGCTCAAATGATGATCCACTAACAGCACTCTCTAAAGTATGGAGCTTCTTTGCTAAAGTAGCAGGAAGTAGTCTAGATCCAGATGGAAGTATGACAGAATCACAAATATTAAAAATGCCTAAAACTTTTCAGTCAAATGGGAGTTTGTTAGATGATCTTGTGAGTGTTCAGAAGTCTTGGGAGGAGACTCAAAAGGTAACCGATCTGCATAATGATATAGGTGCAATGTCGGACAATACTCTAAATAGTGGCTTGCGAGGTTTTTTTGGAGGGTTGAAGATGTGGGATCCAGATGGAGAGCAGACAAAAGGGTTTTTTGAGGCTACATTTGGTGTGCAGTATGATCCTGATGGGATAGAGGGGGAGCTTGGAGTTGGTGAGCTTTTTGGTTGTTTTTGTGCGATCAATCTTCCAGAGGGTAGGGAGGGTATAGAGAAGATTCGATCATACTATGCTCTTGTGGAGAGCGGGCAAGACTTTAGATCATATCTCACAGATAAGTTTGGCTCAGAGTATGTGAAACAGCTAGCAGACAAGGTAAACACTATGCCAGATGGCAAGGTGATCCCAGATATGTTTGATATGCTACTAAAAGAGATAGATCGTCATATGAGAGATGACTACGCTAGCTACCTATCTAGTCAAAACAGCATAGCGGACTTTGTAAAAGATAACACCAACTCATCAGCATACCAGAGTGCAAAGAGTACCAAACTACCATCATCTGGAAGTTTGATCAGCATCGGGGTTTAGATCTAGCTTTGTGCTCACATAGTTTTTGGTGGTGGTGATGCTATGCTCAGTCGTGGTGATGTGCCCATCTGTGGTGTTTTTGATGTGAAGTTTGCCGTTTGCAAAGTGCGACTTTGTAGCCACAAGATCCTCTATGATCTCAAGTCCCGCTTCGATACTGCTTAGATGATCATCTGGATCAAACGCATAGCCCGTGACAAACTCCGTATGTTTATGTCTTAGCTTCATCATCAGTCTATGAGATCCATGCATGGTTGGCTTGTTTGTGATGTAAAACTCCCCAACTCGTGATGATACCACCTCGCCACTAAGTGGGATAGGAGCAAGAGCCAAGTTTGCCCCAAACCCAACATCTAGCAGGTGGCTTTTGCCCTCATGCTCAAGTGTCACAAATAGGTGTGTTGGCTTGCCAAGTCCCCAACTATCCTCATCGGCATTGTAAACTGTGGCACGAGTCAGTTTTACGCTAAAACCAAGCTCACTTAGGTAGAGGTATAGTAGCGGGTTTAGCTCATAGCATAGCCCGCCACTCTTAGGACGCAGTAGCTTGTGAGTGATGTTTTCTAGTGTCACGGGGTAGCGTTTTTGCTCCACAATGGCGAGGTTATCGAAGCTAAAAGCTAGTGCAAAATGCTCTAGTAGCTCATTTAGGTTTTCAAAAGCAACATCTTTGTCAAACCCTATTCGCTCATTTACAGCTTTGAGTACGCTCATTTTGCTAGCTCCACTGCCATTTTTATGGCATTTATGTAGCTTGCAGTCGATGCGACGCCTTTGTAGGCGATGTCAAACGCCGTGCCGTGATCTACTGAAGTGCGAACTATGGGCAGAGCTAGCGAGATATTTATACTCTGCTCAAAGTAGAGTGCTTTGAGTGGGGCAAGCCCCTGATCGTGGTACATCGCTACAAAGTAGGTGTAACGCTCTCTCATGGCGGGAGTAAATGCGATGTCTGGTACGATGACGCCATCATACAGATCTCTTCCTAGTTTGGTGTTTGCACACGCTATGGCTTCGCGGATCTGCTCCTCTTCGCTACCCAAAACCCCGCCATCTCCAGCGTGTGGGTTGAGTGCCAAAACCGCGATCTTGTGAGTCTTGATCTCACCTGCTAGAGTTAGCAAAAACCGTTCAAGATCATCGCTTTTTATGTGACTTGCCACCTCGCTAAGAGGTATGTGCTCGGTAAAGAGTGCGACAAACAGCTCCTCGCACCCTAGCATCATAATGGCGTCTTGCTTGAAGTGATCGCGAAGTGCATCGGTGTGACCCTTGTAAGGCACGCCCGCCAAGCTCCACGCCTCTTTGTGTATGGGTAGGGTGGTGATGGCATCTACTTTGCCACTCTCGCAAAGCTCTATCGCCTTTGCAAATGATGCGTAGCTATACCTGCCCGCTTCGGCACAAAGAGACGCGGGCGAGATGGTGTGAACAAGATCAAGCTCACAAAGCCGAAGATCCGCTTTGAGATCCAAAAGCTTCGAGGCTTGCTCTACTAGCGAAGTATCGACGCAGTAGATGGGGTGAGCAAGAGTGCTGATCTGCTCGTGCGAACGCAGAGCTATCTCAAGCCCAACGCCGTTTGGATCCCCTATGCTGATGGCGACTCTTTTCATGCGATGACCTTTAGTATGGTTTGGATAATGGCGGCGTTGATGATGTCTACAAAAAACGCCCCACAAAGCGGAACGATGAGAAACGCCTTGTGTGAGGGGGCGTGGAGCAGGGTGATGGCTTGCATATTTGCTACCGCAGTGGGTGTCGCACCAAGCCCAAACCCGCAGTGTCCCGCACTTAGCACCGAGGCGTCATAGTCCCTGCCCATGGCTCTAAATGTGACAAAGTACGCATAGAGTGCCATAGCGACAACTTGTGCTAGTAGTATGATGGCAAGCGGAGTGGCGAGGTCTGCTAACTCCCAGAGTCTAAGCGAGAGTAGAGCCATGGCGATGTAGAGCGAAAGCGAGATGGTGCCGATGAGATCTACCTCATTTTCTAGCTTTTTGGCTCCTTTAGCGAGTGTGTTTCTAAGTAGTGCTGCACCAAAGAGTGTCCATATAAAAGTAGGCATCTCAAGGCTTGTGCCTTTTGTGGCACCGCTTATAAACTGTGCAAAAACAAGGCTAGCAAGTAGTAAAGCTATGGTGGCTAGAAGCGAAGATGGTGTGATGGTGTGGCTTGTAGATGGTAGCTCACACGCCAAAGAGTCAGATCTTGTGTGTGTCAAAAGGCGATGTTTTTTTATGAGTTGTCTCGCAAGTGGGCCGCCGATGAGTCCGCCAAGCACAAGCCCAAAGGTAGCACTCGCCATGCCCACGCTGATGGCACTTTGCACCCCATAAACACTCTCTAGCGTCTCACCCCACGCTCCCGCTGTGCCGTGCCCACCCGTAAGGGTGATGGAGCCAAGCACAAGTCCTAGCAGCGGATCTAGCCCCAAAAGCGTAGCAAGCGATATGCCGATGCTATTTTGTACCACTATGAAGCCCGCGATAACTGCTACAAAGAGCACGAGCGAGCGTCCACCTGCTCTAAGACTTGCTAGATCTGCACTAAGCCCCACCGAGGCGAAAAACAGAAGCATAAAGAGCGACTGTGTAGAAGCATCACTTGCAAAACTGACGCCGTTTGTGTAGTAGAGCAGGGTAGCAAAAAGTGCAGCTACTAGCCCGCCCGCCACACTGTGTGGTATGTTGTAGGTTTGTAAAAATGTCACTTTTTTGACAAGATAGCTACCCACAAATAGCACAAGTGTCGCTACTAGAGTGGAAGTGTAGGGATTTAGGATCATCTATTTGCGTTCATTTTAGTAGATTTAGCATATCTTTGATCGCACGATCTAGCCCGCAAAAGATGCTTCTAGCGACGATACTTTGACCGATGTTTAGCTCTTCTATCTCTTTTATGTTTTTGATCAGATGCACATTTGCGTAGTTTAGCCCGTGTCCTGCAGCTACTTCAAGCCCTAAGCGTTTTGCCTCTTTGGCGGCTTTTGCTATCTCTGCTATGGCGTCTTCTAGTTTCAAAGCTAGCTCACTACGAGGCAGATTTAGCTCTTTAAGAGAGTGGTGCGAAGCTCTAAGAGAGCCATTTAGCATGGCAAATATGTTAGCAAAAAGCCCTGTGTGAAGCTCCACCATCTCCACGCCTAGCTCACTTGCTAGCTGTATGGTCTCGATGTGAGGATCGACAAAAAGTGAGATGGGGATCTGGTGGTCGTGGAGTAGATCTATGGCGTAGCGGAGGCTACTTTGGTTTGAGACTAGATCTAGCCCGCCCTCTGTGGTGACCTCCTCGCGTTTTTCTGGTACAAGTGTGGCACGATGCGGTTTTGCCACCGCTGTGATGCCCAGTATAGCACGATCTAGACTGCACTCAAGGTTTATGGGTAGGCTTGAGTGAGCCATAATGGCGTGCAGATCAGCGTCTTGAATATGTCTGCGATCCTCACGCAAGTGTATAGTGATCTGATCCGCCCCGCTTTGACATGCCACAAACATCGCATGAAGCAGATCTGGATCATTTACGCGTCTAGCCTCTCGTAAAACCGCCACATGATCGATGTTTACACCTAGTTTCATTTATCGCCCTTTAGTGCTTAATTTTTGCTAGATTTTAGCATCATATGCTTAAGTGTTATTGAATGTATAATTTATTATTCTGTGTAATAGTTTATCTATTAATTTAAAAGTCTTTTTATAGTCGCTATAAGCATATCTCGATGGTTGTATATCTCTTCTAGTGAAGCAATAGCGATTTTTTCTTCAGTTTTGTCTTCTATTTGAAATGATATATATTTATGTTTTGTGTTAAAGTATAGTCTTGCTATCCATTTGCGATTATTGTCGTCTAATAATATGCCAAAATAGCTTTTTGTGTCTCGTGCAAAGACTCTCTCAAGCTCTACGGCTTCGGCTAAAATAGATTTAACTATAAAAAATCCTTGTATCTCCTCTTCAGTTGTCACTACTCCATCGTCTGGTTCGCTTGACTCTTCTTTTTCGTTATCTTTTGATATTTCAACACTTAGTTTATTTTTAAGAGAGTTGAGTTTGTCTTGTGCCATATCTGTGACTATTTCATTAAATGCTGTTTTGATATAGCCTCTAAACTCATCTATTAAGTTTTGTCGTAACTGCTTAGATGTAAGCCTTGAAGCAAAAAGTTTTACAAAGTCATCACTGGGATCTTGAGTCTCTTTCTTAAATATATCTTTGATACCTGCAATGTATTTTTTGTTTTCTGCACTTGTTAAAATATTGTCAATATCTAGTTTTGCACTGGTAAACTTCTCTATCTCTTTAATGTCTCGATCTTTTAGTTTTAGCATATTAAATATAAAAAATGGCACAAGATCCATTTTGTTTGGTTTTTCAAGATCTGTAAAAAATCTATACTCTATACCATTTGTAAGTATTGCAAATTTAGCTTCAGTGACAGTAAAGTATCTCTCTAGTTGTAGTGCATGATCATCAAGGTTTTCTGTATGGCTTTTAGCTTCTATTAAGATAAGTGGCTTGTTGTCTTGCATGATTGCATAATCAACTTTTTCATTTTTCTTTTTGCTTATATCAGCAGTATATTCTGGTACTACGACAGTTGGATTAAAAACATCAAAACCTAAGATGCTAAGAAACGGCATTATAAAAGAGTGTTTTGTCGCTTCTTCTGTAAGTACATTATCTTTAAGGGTAGATATTCTTCCACTTAAGTCTTTTAGTTTTTCGTTTAGATCCATAGATAGCTCCTATTGAAATTTCACAATATTTATAAATTTATGAAATTTTGAATAAAACCATTAAACCATTTAAGCTCTTAATAGCAAATTAATTTCTTTCTAAATTATAGCTTACGGCGTAATCTTGTGATATAATTGAGCCACTACGCGGAGAGGTTGTTATGGATAAGAGTACTATTATAGATCTTTTAAGAAACAGCAAAGATGAGTTCAATATAGATCAGTTTGTACTGTTTGGCTCCTTTGCTAAAGGAACTCAAAAAGATGGTAGTGATATAGACATAGCTTATATACTACAAGATGGTCACAAGCTAAACTTTGATGCCTTTTTGAAGCTAGAAGAGAAGCTCGTAGGTAGCCTAAAAACTAAAGTAGATCTAATGAGTTTTGAGAAACTAAATCCACTTGTAAAACTAAATGCACGCAAGGACTTCATCTATGTTTAGCGAGAAAATTATCTACCGATACTTAAGAGACTTTTAGTGGAGATGCTACCCAAGATCAATAACTATAAAATATATCTACAAGAGGCACTAAAAAGCCCATACTATGAAGATTTAAGCTATTTGGAGTATTTGATAAGAGAGTAGGTAGTTTATCTACCCTCTAAAAACTGCTCTATATTTTTAGCGACTGCGTCTATGAGCCTAGATCTTGCTTCTACGCTTGCCCAACCGATATGTGGAGTGATGAGAAGTCTCTCTTTGTGTTTTACTTTTAGTAGTGGATTGTCTGAGCCAATCGGCTCCTTTGTGATCACATCTAGTGCAGCGTAGATCTCTTTTTTATCGATGGCGTGAGCTAGATCTTGCTCATTTACGATCCCGCCTCGCCCCATATTTAGCAGTATCGCCCCATCTTTGAGTAGATCTAGCTCTTTTGCGGTTATGAGGTTGTGCGTTTTTTCATTTAACGCTGCGTGGATTGAGACTATGTCGCACTCACGCAGTAGCTCATCAAGTTCTACTCTCTTAAACTCACTACTACTATTTTGCCCGCTTGTGGAGTAGTAGATCACATCAGCATCGAACGCTTTTAGCTTTCTAGCGACATCAGATCCAATCGTTCCAAGTCCGATGATGCCCACTTTTTTGCTTGAGAGCTCACCAAATGTCACACCAAGGTGTGTAAAGATCTCGCTTTTTTGCCACTGCCCACCATCGACATAGCTCTTGAAGTAGTCAAGCTTTTGCATAAAGTAGAGTATGGAGGCAAAAGTGAGTTGAGCTACGCTTGTAGTGGAGTAGCCAGAGACATTTTTCACCTCTATGCCCGCACTTTTGGTATACTCTAGATCTATGTTGTTTGTGCCTGTCGCCATTACGCAGATGAGTTTGACGCGTGAGTCTTTTAGCTCATTTTCGCCCAAAACAACTTTGTTGGTTAGCACTATGTCAGCACCACTTATGCGATTTTTGGTTAGATCTGGCGTGGTGGTATCGTAGCTACTCACTTCGCCATAACTACTAAAGATCTCTATACTTAGATCTTCTCCTAGCGTTTTGCGATCTAGTATGACTATTTTCATAAATTCTCCTTTGTGTAGTTCTCTATGTAGTTTTTCTGTGCAGTTTTTAATCATCTCAAAAACCTTTTTAAACCCCTCTAATCCATCAAAATAGTATAGATCTGGTACATCTGCTCCATCATAACCAAACTCACCAAGTTTGACTAGGTTTTTACTCCTAAGCTTTTTAGATCTCTAAAGTTGCTCTCATCAAGAGCTACAACTAGATCATATTTTTTTTATATCATTAAAGCTAAACCCTTTTTGCTCTGCGAGTCATTAGATCTAAGCCGTGGTTTTTGGCTACCTTGATGGAGTTTTCGCAGGCTCTCTCGCCTTCGTGCTGGTTGCTTGTTCCAGCGGAGCTTATGAGTAGATCTAAGCCTCTTTTGTGTGCAAGATCTTTTGCTACAGCTTTGGCGATGGGTGAGCGACAGATATTGTCAAGGCAAACAAAGATGATGGAAGTCATAGTCTATCCTTTAGTTCAGCTTCGATCTGCTCAATGGTAGGAAGCGATGACGCAAACTCTTTTGGCAATATCTCTGTGAGTTCGTATTTGCTTATGCCTATGGGTGTGGTTACATTTCGTAAAGCATACTCCACTACCATATCGCTTTTAGATTTGCAGATGAGTATCCCTATGGTTGGGTTATCTAGGTCGCTTTTAAGCTCCTCATCTATGGCGGAGATGTAGAAGTTTAGTTTGCCTGCGTACTCTGGTTTGAAATCTGTTGTTTTAAGCTCCGCTACCACATAGCAGTGTAGTTTTGTGTGGTAAAAGAGTAGATCAATTTTGAAATCTCTGTTATCTATGCTGAGTTTATACTGCTGTCCCACAAAGGCAAATCCACTTCCTAGCTCTAGCAAAAACTTTGTCATATTTGATACAAGTGCGTTTTCTAGCTCTTTTTCGTCGTAACTCTTTCTAAGTGTCAGAAAGTCAAAACTATATGGATCTTTGGTGATCTCGTTTGCTAGATCGGATTGTGGTTTTGGGAGTCTGATGTCAAAGTTGGTGATCGCTTTGCCGTTTCTTTGATACAAATCTTTTTTGATCTGTTTGACAAGCTCGGCTCTTGAGTAGCCATTTTCTATGGTTTTGTTTACATAAAAAAGAGCTTCGTTTATCTCTTTTGATTGTGAGATTATGTGTATATTGTGTCCCCAGGGGATAAAAAATATCTTCTCTATTTCGCTAACTTGCAATTGTGCAACAGCTTGTTGCACAATTTGGTCAACAGCTTGTTGACCAAATGAGTAAAATTTATACCATTTTTTCATATAAAGAAGATTTGTTCTTGAAAACCCCTGCAGATCTACAAACTCAAGCTTTAGATCTCTGCTGATATTTTCTAATATCTTGTCTCCCCACGATGAGCTTTTTTGTTTCTCTACGATCATAAAGCCTATATCCCAATAGAGCCTAAGCATCTCCTCATTTACTCTTATGTGTGCCTTTAGCTGGGCGGTTTTTATTTTTGATTTGAGACTTGTTAAAAACTCTTTATATTCTGGTGATATCAGATCCACGCTTATCTCCTATAATTATCGATCTCATCTACGCTCTTTGCTACGCCATAGCAACTGCTCTCGCCACACACCAAAAACCCCTCATCATCACTCAGTTTTTTGTGCAAAAATGGGTACTTTGCAGTGCGGATATTGTGCTTTGTGATCTCACGGTTTTTAACTACTAGATCACCCTTTAGGTAGCGAAGCATAGAGGCGATCATCGATGGATAGACAATGGATCTACGACTTAGATCGTATGAGTGGTACTCCAAGCTTTTAAACGCAAAGTGGCGGTATTTGCCATCTTCTAGGAGAGTAGCAAGGCTTAAAAGCACCTCTATCATCGTGGAGAGTGAGCTTGTGTAGGTGTTGTCATCTGCTTCTGCATCTACATCAAACCCATCTTCATTTTCACCAAACTTCCAAAGCCCTTTTTTGTAAAACTTTGCTAACGCCATATTTGCTAACTGCTGAGCTTTGATAAGGTAGATCTCATCTTGAGTGGAGTCAAATGCACTTATGAGTGCAGAGCTTAAAAAGGCATAATCCTCCAAAAATGCCTCTACCTTTGGGGTTTTGCCGTGCAAGGTAGTGTGGTAAAGCACGCTACCATCAAACATCACCTCTAGCAGTCTATCTAAGTAGCTTTTTGCTAGATCTCTAAAGCTTAGATCTATCTCACCTAGCAAAAACATAGATCTTATCATCATTGCACTCCACGATGTCTGGATCTTGCGATCTACAAATGGATACTCACGATCTTCTCGCAAGCTTTGCAGAAGTGGCTTTATGCGTTCAAACTCACAAAACTCATGCTCAAGTCTGATGATATTTTTGCCCTCAAAGTTGCCATGCTCCGTAACCCCCATCATGCTAAGAGAGCGTTTGATCTCTAGTGCATCAGCATCTTTTAGAGCCTTCAGCACCTCGTCATATGTGTAGGTGTAGTAGTCCCCCTCACCCGCTTTGCTATCGGCATCACTTGCACTAAACATCAGCAGATCTTTACTCATTTTGGTGTGCCAAAAGATGGCTATCTCTTTTGCAATATCTAAAAAGCTCTCATCACCATACTCAAGGTATGCAAGCGTATAGAGCTCACAGAGTAGGGCGTTGTCGTAGAGCATCTTCTCAAAGTGTGGCACAAGATATAGCTCATCGACGCTATAACGACAAAACCCGCCCTCTACAAGGTCATACATACCGCCTTTTTTCATATGCTTTAGAGTGTCTATCACCATAGATCTAGCCGATTTGTCATCGTAGAGCTTGTCGATGAGAAGCAGTGTTTTTAGCGTATTTGCGTGAGGAAACTTCGGTGCGACGCTAAAGCCACCATTTTTGGTGTCGTAGTTTTGCCTCGCTTGATGCAGGAAGTTTTTATATATATCTTCGATCAGTTTTGTAGCCTCTTTTGGGGCGTCTTTGTGGTTGATGTAGCCTTGGATCTCATCGGCATTTTTAAACACCTGCTCATCGTTTTGTGCGATCTTTTGGGCTATGAGCGTAGTTAGCTCTAAAAAGCCCATCGACTCCGCTCCCATCACACCCGAGAGTGGTGGTATATATGTGCCCGCAAAGATGGGCTTATTTTCTGGCGTGGCAAAGATGCTTGTTGGCCACCCACCACCTCGGCGATTTAGCAGATGATATACGCTTTGGTAGTACTTATCTAAGTCGGGTCGCTCCTCCTTGTCGATCTTGATATTTATAAATGACTCATTTAAGATCTTAGCACACTCTGGGTGGTTAAAAACCTCTTTTTGCATCACATGACACCAGTGACACGAGCTATAACCGATCGATATAAAGATCGCCTTATGCTCATCTTTGGCACGAGTAAGTGCTTCATCGCTCCACGCCACCCACTGCACTAGGTCATCTTTGTGTTGGTTTAAGTATGGCGAATCCTCTTTTGCTAGTTCATTTGACATTGTTGATCCTTTTTTACACAATTGTAGCAAAATAGTGTTGATGTGGTAAACTTTCATCATTAAAATGTTGCGGTGGTGGTTGGTGTTTGATCTAGTGGGTGCTTTGGCGGGGCTTGGGCTATTTCTCTTTGGTATGATCTCCATCGAGAGTGGGATCAAGAGTGTTGCAGGTTCACACTTCAAGTCATGGCTTAGATCTAGTACAAACTCCGATGTGCGGGCGATCTCAACAGGTGCTATCGTTACCGCCATTTTGCAAAGTAGCACACTCGTCTCACTAATGGTGCTTGCGTTTGTTGGGGCGAACATCTTAACGCTTAGAAGTGCCATCGGTATCATATTTGGTGCAAACATCGGCTCAACAGGGGTGAGCTGGATTATTACGCTCTTTGGCTTTAGTAGTGGTGTCTCAGATATCGCACTGCTACTGATGGCGATCTCTGGCGTTGGGGTGCTCTTTAGCACACAAAGACGCAAACTGCTAGCGTTTTTTAGTATGCTTATGGGCTTTGCACTGCTCTTTTATGGGCTAGATATGATGAAAAACAGCATAGAAGACGCGAGCAAGCTAGTAGATCTAGAGGCTCTTAAAAGCTACGGATTTGTCGCATATATCGGCGTGGGGGTGGTGCTGACACTCATCATCAGATCTAGTGCTGCTAGTATGGCGATCTTCCTCTCTGCCATCGAAGCGGGAGCGATCGACTTTTATGCAGCTAGTATGCTCTCCATTGGGGCAAGTATTGGTACAACAGGCACGATCCTCATCGGTGCTATTGGAGCAAATGCCATAAAGAAGCGAGTTGCACTCTCGCACCTACTTTTTAATCTCTTTAGCTCACTTCTTATCTTAGCTCTTTATGTGCCGATCTCTTCGCTTATACTGGCGTATTTTTGGGACAATCCAAGCTTTGCTTTGACACTATTTTACACCACTCACAGCTTGCTTGGCGTGCTTGTGTTTACGCCATTTATACCTCGTCTTGAGAGCTTTTTGCTCACTCGCTTCAAGTCATCAGAGATGAGATCTACTCGCTATATAGATAGCGTAGATCCAGCTCTGCCAGAAGCAGCGCTTGAGGCTCTTAGAAGCGAAGCTTTGGGCTTTTACCGTGAGGTTATGAGGTTTAGTCTGCTACTTTTTAACATACCGCCAAAAGAGATCTTCTCACTTGATAAAAAGAGCAGATCTGTGGTGTATAGATCACAAAATATCATAGATATAGATGTAGAAGCTCACTATGAAAGGCTAAAGAAACTTGAGCTAGATATGCTCATATATGCGAGTAGGATCTCTCAAAGAAGCGATGATGATGAGCTTCATTTGGCTTCGACTCTAAGGGCGATCAAAGAGCTTCGCTACACCGCAAAGATCATCAAAGATATCAAGCATAACCTAGATGAGTTTGCGAGTAGTTCAGATAGCTACACTTTGCACTTTTACAATGAGTCAAGAGTGCGAGTCGCGAAGCTCTTTAAGTACCTGCTCATCACGCTCAGTGAAGATGCGTATGACAAAGAGGAGCTATCACAAAAGCTGAGCACTCTGCTTGAAAACATCGAGCAAGAGGATCAAAATGCTTTGCAGATCATCACAAAAGCGATCGCAAATGAGGAGATCTCAAGGTATGATTCGCCACTTTTTATAACCATCAACCGCACAGTTGTAAACGCCTCAAAAGCACTGCTAGAAGCAGTTAGGGCGGTGCGTAAAACTGAGGAGGTCTAAAGAGAGTTTATGTTCAGTTTATCTTAGTTTGATACAATTTTATCACTTTTATAACAAGGTCTTATCTTATGCGACATCTACTCCTTCTTACGCTACTTTTGACTACACTATTTTCAGCTCAACCAAAGTTTTTGGAGCCTGATGAGGCGTTTAAGCCTAGTGCTAGTTTCGTTGATGGCAAGATTGTAGCAACCATAGATCTAGCAGATGATATATATGTATATGAAGATAGTATCAAGCTTGAGCTAAAGAGCAAAGATCTACTCATCGATAGCATTGTTATGCCAAAACCTATGGATCTAATGGGTGATAATGTATATGAAAAGAGTGCAGTCTTTGAGGCAAAACTTGCTACAAAAGAGGCTTTTAGTGGCACAAAAGATGTAGAGTTTTTGCTCTCATTTCAAGGGTGTTCGGCGTTAGGGCTTTGCTATGAGCCAGAGACTAAAAGCTTTATGCTAAGTGTAGATGGAGCAGATCTAGATCTAAAAGGCGAAGTTGTTAAAACAAGCTCACCTGCACCACAAACTGCACCTCAAGAGATGTCGCAAAGTGATGAGATCGCCTCTAAAATAGCAAGTGGATCTATCGTACTAACGCTTCTTACATTTTTAGGTTTTGGGCTTTTGCTTGCACTTACTCCTTGTACATTTCCGATGATCCCTATCATCTCAGGCATCATAGTCTCACAAGGGGAGGGGATCACCACTAAAAAGGCATTTATGCTCTCGCTTGTCTATGTTTTGGCGATGAGTGTGGCATACAGTATCGCAGGTGTGTTAGCTGGGCTTTTTGGCTCAAACTTGCAAGCATCACTCCAAAACCCTATCGCCATCTACGCTTTTAGTGCCATCTTTGTCGCACTTGCTCTTAGTATGTTTGGCTTCTATGAGCTTAAGCTTCCTGAACGCTTGGTCTCAAAGGTAAGCACTACAAGTAGCTCACAAAAAAGTGGCTATATCGGCGTAGCGATCATGGGCTTTTTGTCCGCTCTCATCGTTGGACCTTGTGTGGCAGCTCCACTTGCTGGGGCACTTGTCTATATAGGTCAAAGTGGCGACGCTCTGCTTGGTGGTGCGGCTCTGTTTTTCCTCTCGCTTGGTATGGGTCTGCCACTTATCGCTGTGGGTGTGAGTGCAGGGCGGTTTATGCCTCGCCCAGGGGAGTGGATGACACTTGTAAACAATGTCTTTGGCGTACTTATGCTAGCAGTTGCCATCTGGATGGTGAGTCGCGTAGTAGATCCTTATGTCACACTCTTGCTTAGCTCAGCTCTTGGGATTGGGTTTGCGACATATTTTGGAGCATTTAGTAGCGAAGTAAAAGCATTTAGACGAAGCGTAGCACTCATCATCTTTATCTACTCGCTAAGCCTGTTTGTCGGAGCGATGGGCGGATCTAGTAGTATGATGAAGCCTTTAGAGTTTTTAAGATCTTCTGGTGGTGCTGGTGTGCAAAGTGCCAAAGAGCTAGACTTTAGCGTAGTTAGATCTACTAGCGAGCTAGATGCACTTTTGGCTCAAAATAGTGGCAAAAAGATCATGCTTGACTTTAGTGCATCATGGTGTGCATCGTGCAAGGAGCTTGATGAGACGACATTTAAAGATGAGCGAGTTATAAGTGCACTTGAGCCTTTTGTGTTAGTGCGAGCAGATCTAAGTGAAAATAGCGATGCAACAAAAGCACTAGCTAAAAAGTATGGCGTTTTTGGCCCACCTGTGCTACTCTTTTTTGACACTAAGCAAAATATAGTTGAGTCAAAGAGGGTTGTGGGCTATATAGGTGCAGATGATTTTTTGAAGCATCTCTCTTTGCTATGAGAAGCTTGGCTTGAAGATCATCACATCTTCATTTAGACTCTCTAGGAGATCCATAGCATAAAAGCTCACACTCCCACTTGTGTGAAGAGCTACTAGATCAAAAACGAGATCTTGCATCTCATCTTCAAAAAGCTTCGGATTTAGCGAGCTTTTACGAACTCTAGCTGAGATCTTTATATCACTTTTTAGATCTAGTGTTTTTATGAAAGTATCTAGTTTGTGGCTAGACTCCTCTCGCAGTGCTTGAGCGTAACTGATGGTATCTTGCTCATTAAATCCGTAGCTATTTAGGCGGTTTTCAAAAGGCACCATATAGAAATTTACCACTATGAGTTGCGAGTTTGCAAAGAGTTTGGCGATGGTCTCGATAGCGAGTTTGGACTCTAGGCTTAGATCTGAGAGGATTAGTATGCGTTCATAGATGAGATCGTGATCGTTTTTGATCACTATGATAGGCACAGGAGAGGTGCGAACTATATCTTTTGTGTGTGAGCCTATGTAGTTATCACTTAGAAAAAATGTCTCGCCACTTTTGCCGATGATGAGCAGATCTACCTTTAGCACCTCTACAACTTTTGCTATGTCATCTTTTGTGTTGCCAGCGATGCAGTGAAAGGAGTCTGCGTCAAAGCCCTCAAAGTGCTCTTCTAGCGTAGAGAGTGCATTTTTCTTGATATAAGCAACATCTTTTTTTGGCAAAAAGAAGGAGTTCTCCACTATGTGGATCACATCTACTTTAGCACCTACTCTTTTGGCAAAGCAAAAAGCCCGCTCTAAGATACTAAGACTATCTTGTGAGAGATCTATCGCCACTAAGATCTTTGTTTTTTTCATCATCTATCCAGCTGTTTTGATGAGTAAATTTTACCCACTATTGGTAACATTAGGATAAAATAGTCAAACTAAAGATAGGGGGTGCGGTATGAAGTTTGTAGCACTAGTGGTTATCACCTCAAGCGAGTTAGAGGAGAAGCTACAAGATATCATCAAAGAAGCAGGAGCGATAAACGCTACTATATTTCAAGCAAAAGGGAGCAATCCCACTGAAAAAAGAGGCTTTTTTTCACTCACCTATGAGGGTGCTCAGAGCGTAATGCTCTACATCTTAGAGGAGAAAAAGTCCAAAAATGTACTAAAGGCGATCAACAAAGCAATCGAGCTAAGTGAAGATAAAAATATCCTCGCCTTTACAGCTGATATCTCGCAAGTGGTGGGACTAAATCGCTCTATGATAGAGCAGTTTCAAGATAGTATCAAGCAAATATATAAGGAGAAATAATGCTAGTTGAAGATGTTATGCGAAGAGATGTTACACTAATCAAGCCCTATGCAACGCTAAAGGAGGCTCTACTTCTTATGAAAGAGAAGGGGCTAAAATCACTTGTGGTTGATAAAAACTCAAGCGGTGATGCTTATGGGATCATCACAAATACGCAGATACTAAAGATGATACTTGCAGAAGATGGCGAGATTGAGCTTTTAAATGTTTTTGATGTTTATGAAAAACCTGCATTTAGCGTTTCTGCCAAGATAGACATAAGATACGCAGCAAAGATTATGATAATGCACAACATAAAAAGAGTGGTAGTAACTGATAACAACGAGCTAGAAGGGGTGCTATCTATCACAGATCTAACGCACTACTTGATGAGTTTGGTGGAGTAGAGTTTGGGTGCTCTTGCAGATAGGTTTAGGACTACATTTTTAGATACTACACTCAACCTTATGCCCATTTTTGCGGTGGTTGGTCTATTTTATCTCTTTGTTTTTAAAAGCGTACCAGAAGATCTGCTCTCACTTCTTTTTGGGTTTTTGATCCTTAATATTGGTGCTACATTTTTCCTTCTAGGGCTTGAGATTGGAATCTTTCCGCTTGGTAACAACCTCTCAAATGAGTTTTTGCAAAAAGGCTCTATCTGGTGGTTTGCTGTTTTTGGCTTTTTTTTAGGCTTTGGTGCTTCTATCGCAGAACCCGCCATCATCTCCATCGCACAGCAGGCATCTGACGCCACGGCGGGCAAGTTAAACGCCTTTGTGCTTCGACTTCTTATCGCCATCAGCGTAGGAAGCGTAGTCTCTTTTAGCATACTTCGCCTCGCTCTTGGTTGGAGCATCTCAACCATAGTTGCACTTAGTTATTTTGCTCTGCTGATTCTGCTGTATGTCGTACCCATCGAGATAGTAGGGCTTGCGTTTGACTCTGGAAGTATCGCCACAAATGTCGCAACAGTTCCGCTCATCGTCGCTATTGGGCTTGGTATGGCAGCAGCGATTAAGGAGCGTCAAGTGCTTCGCGATGGTTTTGGTTTTGTCTCTCTTGCTGTTGTTGCACCTATTGCTACCATACTTCTTTATGGCTTCTTCTCACTAGATCCTAGTGAAGTGCTCCAAAGTGCTACCAATGTTAGTGAAGTAGTAGAGGAAAATTTCAGCTTTTTAGGGCTTCTAAAGGGCATCTCACTTACTGTTTTCAACCTTTTGCCTATCATCGCTACTATACTATTTTTCCAGTACTTCATCATCAAAAAACCTCTATCAAACCTAAAAGGTGTGATGCTTGGACTTATCTTTCTCATCATCGGACTCTACTCATTTGTCGCTGGTATCAGACTTGGGCTTTTTCCTGTTGGTGAGATGGTGGCAAAGATGCTTTTAGAGCATGGCAACACCTCTTATATCTACCTTTTTGCCTTTAGTATCGGGTTTGCGACAACTATGGCAGAGCCTGCACTGCTAGCAACCATCAGGCAGGCGGATAGCATGAGCGAGAGGCGTATAAATGTAGGCGTCTTTAGGATTTTAGTAGCTATTGGTATCGGGTTTGGGATACTTTTAGGCTCATTTAGACTTGTAAATGGCTATGAGATCTATGCGATCATCACTGTTTTGTTGCTTGTGCTTATCTTTTTGGCACTCTTTGCCTCAAAAGATATGGTCGCATTTGCGTTTGATCTAGGTGGTGTCTCCATCACTGTTATCACTCTCCCGCTCATTACCGCCTTTGGGATCTTTCTTGCTACAAACATCGACGGTAGAGACGCCCTAAAAGATGGCTTTGGGATCATCGCTTTTGCCAATATGTTCGTGATGATTGTTATTTTGGGTTATAGTGTCATTTTGGAGAGATTTTTTGGTGCTAAAAAGAGTCGCTAAGAGATCACTCTACACATTTGTCGCTCTTGTTGCGAGCCTGCTTTTTTACATCGCTTTTGAGTTTGTGGCTTCGAGCATAAAGATGCCATACGCACTTGATGATGATGCTAGCTATGAGATCTTTATAAAGTCAAATGGAGTGCATACAGATCTAGTGCTTCCTATAAGAAGTGATCTTATCAACTGGAGCGAGCTTTTCTTGTTTGAAAACACTCTCTCAAAAAGAGATGACTACTCATATATCGCCATAGGGTGGGGTGATCGAGGTTTTTATATCGATACTCCGAGGTGGCGAGATCTAAAGGTTAGTACTGCTCTTGTGGCAGCTAGCGGGGTTGGATCTACACTGCTACATACTACATTTTATGATGAGATCTTGGAAGATGATCTTACATACTCTGTGATGATTACAGCACATCAGTACCGCATCATCATAGATGAGATCAAAAATGCTCTTAGCGGTGGTTTGGCTACTTTGGTTGCTACCAACGCACAGTATGGTGATAGCGATGCTTTTTATGAAGCAAAAGGGAGTTATAGTATCTTCTTTACTTGCAATAGTTGGACAAATAGAGTTCTAAAAAGAGCCAATCTGCCCGCTTCATGGTGGGTTGCCTCGCAGAGAGGCATCTTAGCAAACTATAAGAGTTTACGAGAAAAAGATTAGATATTGTTAGTTGCTACGAAGCTAGCAAGCCGTTTTATAAACTCGTTTGGATTGCTTCCTGCAATCTCTTCAGCTAGGGCTTTGTCAGCTTTTTTGCCAAGGATCTTTTTAAAGACACCCTTTATATCTTCGATGTCGCCACGATTCTCAAGGCGGCGTCTAAGCCCTATGACATTTAGCCCTTTGATGTTAGCTTTGTTGCCCTCTACTAGCATAAATGGCGGAATATCGCGATCTACTACACTTGCTCCACCCACCATTACGCCTGTGCCGATCTTGCACCCAGTTTCGATAGTGGTCAGTCCACCAACAACTACTCGCTCTTCACACTCTACGCCCTCGCAGAGTCTCACAGCGTTTGTGATGGTGCAGTTATTGGCAAGCCTGACACCACTATATACCTGAACATACCCCATCAAAAAGCACTCTGAGCCTATGGTTATGTCGTTATGCTTGCTATCTTCTAGCTCATCTATGCCGATGCGTACAAACTCTCTGATGACGCAACTCTCGCCTATTGTCACACTTAGAGAGTCGCTCCCAATTACGCTAAAGCTAAAGATCTTGCTATTTTTAGCCACTCTTGTTTTGCCTCTGATGATGGCACTTGCTTCTACGCTCACACCCTCATCTAGCACAACATCTCTACCTATGAAGCAAAACGCTCCGATGGTTACACCATCAGCTAGCTTCGCACCATCTTCTACGGTAGCGGTTTTATGTATATCTACACTCACTATTTGCTCGCTATCTCTAATGTCTTGATGCTATCTTCTATGTTAGCTAGTTTGCCACGCTCACCGCTTTGCACATACCCTACAAACTCCCTAAGCTCAAGCTCTAGTGCGTTAGATCTAGCTACAAAACACTCTCTGGTGATGTAGCTTAGCGGGTTGATGTTTACAAACTCTTTTAGGTTTTGAGTAAGCAGATCTGCTTCAAAGTAGCGGATCTTTGACTCAGCATCACTCCTTGCACTCACACTTATAGAGCGTTTTCTAAATGGCACTAGCCAGCTAGTCTCTATGCTTGCGACTATATCGCCATCTAGCATAAATGAGAGCAGGGCGTTATCTTCGTGGGTTTTGTGTAGTTTTTGTGAGCTCATCACTGATGCAGAGACGATCTCTTTTTGAGCTATATAGCGGATAAGATCGCTATCGTGTACACTTAGATCTGTTAGTATGCCCACATCTGCTATACGCTCTGGAAATGGCGAGTTTCGCACTATATTTACACTTAGTATCTCTAAGCCAGCTAGCTCATTTTTAAGAGCTAGTATCACAGGGTTAAACCGCTCTATATGCCCCACACAGCTACGCACACCACTTCGATCTACTGCATCTAAGATCTGCTTGCTCTCTTCTACACTCGATGCTGCGGGCTTTTCTATAAATATATGCACACCTTTTTGAGCTAGTTTTACCGCCACATCTCTATGTAAAAATGTAGGTGTAGCGATGATCGCGGCATCTGGCTTGATGCTATCAAGCATCTCATCTACACTACTAAAAAATGGCTCGCTAAACTCAGCACTGCTTAGCACATCGCATAGTGCGACAATCTCTACGCTACTTATGTTTTTTAGTGTGTGATAGTGGTTTTTACCCATCACACCAAGCCCTATAATGGCAAATTTTAGCTTACTCACCCTTTATAGCCTCGATGATAAACTCCTGCTCCTCTTTGGTTAAAAACGGACTCATCGGAAGTGAGACTATCTCTTTAGAGACTCTCTCGCTTATAGGAAAGTCACCCTCTTTGTATCCTAGCGAGCTAAACGCCTCTTGCAGGTGAAGCGGTAGCGGGTAGTGCACCGCAGTTGGGATAGATCTAGCACTTAGTTTTGCTACAAATGCTTCACGATCCTCTACTCTGATGGAGTACTGTGCATATACACTATCTCTATCATCTTTTATGGTTGGTAGAACCACATCTGCATCTTTAAGAGCGTCGTTGTATCTTTTTGAGATCTCATCTCTTGCTTTTAGCTCATCTTCAAAGTGAGCTAGTTTGACATTTAAAACCGCTGCTTGCATCGCATCTAAGCGACCATTTATCCCTATGTATCGGTGTTTGTAGCGTTCATTTTGACCATGGTTTAGTAGCATTTTGATCTTTGAAGCTAGCTCATCATCACTTGTAAAGATAGCCCCGCCATCGCCATAACACCCAAGCGGTTTTGATGGGAAAAAGCTAGTGCACGCTATGCTAGAGAGGTTGCATGACTTTTTGCCCTTATATGTTGCTCCAAAGCTCTGGCAAGCATCTTCGATCACTGTAAGGTTGTAGCGAGAGGCAATATCGTTAATCTCGTGCATATCGGCACACTGACCATATAGTGAAACAGGTATGATAGCCTTTGTGCGTGTGGTTATAAGATCTTCGATCTTGCTTGCATCTATGTTGTAAGTTGCTTCATCTATGTCAGCAAAAACTGCTTTTGCACCAAGCAAAGCGATAACCTCCGCTGTGGCTATAAAGGTAAAAGGCGTGGTGATGATCTCATCGCCATCTTTGATGCCAAGTGCCATAAGGGCTAGAAGCAGTGCATCTGTCCCGCTACTGCACCCTATGGCGTGTTTCGCACCTGTATATGATGCTAGATCTGCTTCTAGTTTTGCTAGCTTAGCCCCACCAATAAACGCTGCACTGCTCATGACATCTAGTACTTCAGCGTCGATCTCTGTTTTGTAAGCTCTGTATTGAGCTTGCAGGTCTATAAAATTAATCTTCATTTATCCCTCTTGATGATATTTGCAACATTGATAGCACTTCCGCCTACAAGGTAAGATCTAAGCTTTTTGGAGTTGCTCAAAAATAGATCTCGGTTGGTTGCTTGCATAGCTTTTTGTAGGTTTTCTACGCTTACACTATCTTGAATCAGCTCAAGATGTAGGGTGCTATCTTCAAAATCACTAAACATAATGTTAGCAAGCCCTATATGCTTAAGTTTTACAAGGTTTTTGGCTATAAAAAAGTCAAGCGGTTTTGCAACATAAACCAGCACAAAAGGTAGTCCTACGAGTGAAGCTTCAAGCGTCGCAGTCCCACTACAAATAAAGCCAAAATCCGCCTCAAGCATAGCCTCTTTAGCATCGAAGCTTACTTCAAAGTTCGCAATATTACCATACAAATCTTTTATATTTTCTTGCGTAAAATGTTTTGGTATCACAAGAACTGCTTCGTAGTTGTGTCTAGATCTAAGCTCTTTAAAGATAGGCATAAGTTTTTTGATCTCACCTCTTCTGCTACCTGCCATAAAGAGTACGCGTTTTATCTCGCTAGTGGTGCTACTTTTGAAGTTTTTTATCTGATCTAAAAGCGGATGACCCACATACTCGATGGGAGCATTTTTGGAGTAGTAGTTTTTCTCAAATGGCAAGATGGAGCAGAGCCTGTCTATGGTGGCTTCTAAGACTTTTATGCGACCTCTTTTCCACGCCCACGCTTGAGGAAGTATGTAGTAGATGATCTCTTTTTGTGGGTAGCGTTTTTTTAGCTTTCTAGCAAGCGGTAGGTTAAAGCCTGAAGAGTCGATGAGTAGGACTTTGTCCGCCTCTCCAGCGAGAGAGAGCATCTCATCAGCTAGTGCAAAAAAGAAGCGAAGTTTTTTTATAGCATCTACAAACCCCATGATAGAGAGGCTTTGTAGATCTACTATACTTTTGCCAAGTTTTTTATCAAAAATCCCCATCAGCTCAACGCTCTCGCCCAGCTCATTTATGAGAGATTCTAGGTGGATATTTGCTGATGGTTCAAGTGCACTTACGAGTAGTTTCATAACCAAAATTATAGCAACTATTATGTATAATTGCATACTTTAAGCGAGGTTTAGATGATTATAAAAAATATTACGCTTTGTGATGCAAGTGGCTCTAGGGTGTGCGATGTGGAGCTTGATGGTGGAGTGATAGTAAAAATAGCTGATGATCTAGCAGGTAGCAACACGCTAGATGGTAGTGGGAAGTTTCTTATCCCGCGTCTAGTGGATCTAAGTATTTCGCCACTTGATGGTGTGCTAAATGCCAAAAATATACTCTCACTTTGCGATGAGGCAAAGAGCGGTGGAGTGGGGCATCTGCTCATAAATGCCACAACTTCGCCTATGATCGATAACGAAGTGGTCTTAGAGTTTGCTCAAAATGCCACGAGTAGCTCAGATGAGGTGAGAGTGGATCTGATGTTTAATACACTAAGAGAGGATCTAACTCTTAGCAACAACGCCATACTCACAAAGCGAGGTGCTAAGCCTTTTATGAGTACTGTGACAAAAAACGATCAAGCTATCCGCATAGCCCAGTACTCGCAGATGCACAAAAACACACTCTTTTGTAAAGCTGAAGACAACTCACTCATCTCAAGTGGGGTGATGCTAGAGGGTGATGTTAGTACAAGGCTAGGGCTTGCGGGCATACCAGAGCTTAGCGAGGTGCTTCATGTCTCACGAATGATAGAGATCGCTAGAGAGTTTGAGATCTCTTTAGTTTTTAAGTCCATCGCTTCACCTAGATCTATTGAACTTATCACAAAGGCAAAAAAAGAGGGCGTCAAGGTTGCTTGTGAGGTCTCACTGCACCATCTTCTTCATAGTGATGAGGCGTGTTTGGGTTTTGATACGACTGCCAAACTCAACCCGCCACTTGCATCAAAACAGAGTGTGCTAAAGCTTCAAGAGGCACTAAAACAAAAAGAGATAGATCTGCTAACAACACTTCACCAACCATCATCTCCCATAAACAAAGAGACCTCTTTTAATGAGGCGTCATATGGGTGTGAGTCGCTTAGTTTTGCTATGAGTCTTTACTATACTATGCTTGTAAAGAGTGGGATCTTGAGTCTTAGTGATCTTCTAAAACTCACTGTTGATGCACCTCTTAGATCTTTAGGCGAGGAGCCAAAACCGCTTATGGAGGGGAGCAAAAACCTTATGATCTTTGATCCATCTTTTGAGTTTAGCATAGATGATAACAGGTCGCTTTACTGCGGGAAAAAACTCTTTGGAGAGGTCAGATTTATCTAAAAAACAACTCTTTTGTGTTAAAATTTCACAGATTTTAATAAGGGAAAAATATGTTACACGAATATAGAGATGTTATAACTCATATGAAAGAAAATGCCGCTGCAAATGCCCATTTTCTAAAGATTTTTGATACTCACAACGAGCTAGATGAGCAGATCATCAGAGGTGAAAAAGGGATCGAAAAGCTAAGCGATGCAGAGATAGAGGTGCTTAAAAAGAAGAAGCTAAAACTAAAAGATGAAGCTTATGAGTGCATCATCAAGTATAAAAAGGAGAACAACCTTTAAGATAAACTCATCTTGCCTAAGCAAGATGAGCCTACTCCTCTATATGTAGATGTTTTCTAAGATCACTCATCTGCATAAGTACAGGCACTACCACAAGTGAAGCTACCACCGCTGCTATGGTTCCAAAGATAAGAGCCACACCAAGACCACCAAACACCGCATCACCCGCAAGTAGAGTTGAAGCTAGTATGATAGCTGCTGCTGTTAAAAAGATAGGCTTTGCTCTTGTCGCAGTTGCGTAGGCGATCGCTTCGGGTTTGCTCATAAGCTCATCTCTCATAAGCGAAGCGGTAAAGTCTATGAGTAGAAGCGAGTTTCTGGAGCTTATACCAATGAGAGCAATAAAGCCTATAAGCGAAGTCGCAGTTAGGAAAAAGGTGTCATGGCTAAATAGATCCATGATAAAATGCCCAACTATAACACCGATGATAGATAAAAATGAGCCTAAAAGCACTATGCCACTAAGTGTAAAGCTTTTGTAGTAGATCACCATCAGTAAAAATATAAGCACCAACGCTGCGATAAACGCCCCGCCTAGATCTACAAATGTATCGAGTGTAACTTTCATCTCCCCGTCCCACTTTAGATCGTAGATGCGAGCATTTTGCTTATCGGTTAGCTTAAGATCAAAAAGCCCCACTTTTTCTATCTCGTAGTCGCCACTAAGGCTACTTATGATGCTATCTCTTGCCTCCATCAGCGGATAGACTTGCGAGACCATATCTGTTTCTGCCATCACATTTGACATCTGATGGAGGTTTTTGCTCATAATCATTGGGTTTGATCTCTTTGGCGTAATGGTTGCAAGCTCACTAAGAGGGATCATCATACCTTGAGCATTCATCATCTTTAGTGATGAGAGTTTAGATCTAACACTTGCTAGATTGCTACTAGAGAGAGTCTTTGTCTGCTGACTAAGTGTCAAAAATATAGGGATCTGATCATCGTAGTGATCGGAGTTTTTCACAGCTATTTGCATACCTTCAAACGCTAGGTACATTATGTCATTGATCTGCTTCACATCGATACCAGAGAGTGCTGCTTTTGTGCTATCTACTATGATCTCATAGGTGTCATAAAAGTCATCTTGCATCACCTCGACATCGACTAGCCCGCTAGTGTTTTTAAAGATGCTAGCTACTTTGTTAGATAGCTCTCTAATCCCATCAGCGTCACTACCGTAGATCTCAGCTACTATGGCAGCAAGTACAGGTGGACCCGCTGGTGGCTCTACAAAAGAGATCTTTGTGCTATCAAATATACTAGAGCAACTCTGCATAATAGCAGGGCGGAGTCTTTGAATCATAAAGTATGATGGCTCATCGCGGTTATGTTTTTTGGTTAGATTGACTACGATTTCGGCGACATTTTCACTGTTTTTGAAGTGTGAGCCTTTTATAAGTCCCGCAAAATCAAGCGGAGCACCCATACCGCTAAAAACCTCTATATCTGTAACTTCGCTCTCTTGCTTTAAGATGTTGCAAACACACTCTGTGACTTTGTGAGTCTGCTCTATGGAGCTTCCGCTTTTAAGCGTTGTGTAGATGCTAAAGGTGTCGTTGTTTTTACCTGGGAGCATTTTGGCTAAAACCATCTTTGATGGTGCTAACATCAGCACAGAGAGCACAAACGCCACAAGCGTGCCTAGTAGGATAGATCGGCGTTTTAGCGGGCTTTGTATGGTTGTAAAAATAAAGCTTCTAAATCTCTCAAACATATTAGTGCCCCTTTGGTTTTTTAAGCATTCTAGCTGCTAGATATGGTGTAAATATATATGCTACAAATAGCGACGCAACGAGTGCTACGGGTACATTTGCAGGGATTGGCTTCATAAACTGCCCCATCATCTGCCCCACAAATGCCATCGGTACCATGGTTAGTATGATGGCAAGTGTTGCGATGTTGGTTGGTGGACCTATCTCATCGGTTGCTTTGATCATAAGCTCGTCCATCGACTCATTTTGTGCAGTTGGTGAGTGAAAATGTCTATGGATATTTTCTATAACAATGATCGCAGCATCGACAAGTAGCCCAAGTGAGAGCAGGAATGCAAAAAGCGTTATACGGTTGATGGTTTGCCCTGTTATGTAGGCTATAAAGAGCGTAATAGCAAGTATGGCAGGGACTGTAAAGGTAACGATGAGTGACTCTCTCCACCCAAGCACAAGTACTAAAAGTATAGCGATGATAACAATGGAGAGTATGAGGTGATAAACCAGCTCATTTACCGCTTCGTTGGCTCTCTCACCGTCGTTGCGAGTGATAATGTAGCCGATCCCTTGCTCCTCCATCAGATCTTTATACTTTAGAAGCTCTTTTTTGACCGCATCTGCTATGACAACCGCGTTTGTGCCTTGAAGTTTTGAGACAGTAAGTGTTACTTGATCTTGATCTAGCGTGAATCCCTCATTGGCTTTTTTGTAGCTAACAGTAGCGGAGCGGAAGTTTTGTATGTCGTAACTCATACTCACATCTGCGATCTGCTTAAGGTAAACTGGAGAGCCCATGTATTGGGCGATGATGATATCGCCTATATCTTTTTCGCTCTCGATAGCGTTTTTCACACCTAGCATCACTATGGTGTGATCATCTGTTTTTGTCTTAACCTCTGGCACACTATAAGCAAGAGCTTGCACAGCTTGCACCACTTGACCTAGAGAGATGTTGTACCCTGAGAGTTTGTTTAGATCTACTTCGACATTAAATTGATGTTTGTTTCCACCTTTTAGCTCAGTTACGGCGACATTTTCTAGCCCATTTATATGGTGCTGGATCAGCTTTGCTTTGTCGTAAAGCTCTGTTTTTTTCATATCGCCTCTAGCGTAAAATGCCACAGAGAGTACGGGGATATCGACATCTATATCTAGTGGTTTTATGATAGGGTTCATCGCACCTTTTGGGAACATATCCATATTTTGCATGATCTTATCGTAGATCTTGAGGTTTGAGTTCTCTTTTTCTTCTCCTATATAAAACGCGGCATTTACCACACCCACGCTATCCATCGCCATAGACATGATGTTTTCTATCCCTTTGACCTCTTTAAGTTTTCGCTCTAGTGGCTGGACTATCACCTTTTGGATCTCGCTAGCACTTGCCCCAGGAAGTGCCACTATAACCGTAGATCCACTCACTACCATTTGAGGGTTTTCCTCGCGGGGCATCACGGTAAGTGAAAGGTAGCCAATAGCGAGCAAAAAAAGCCCCAAAACCATCGTTAGCGGGTTGCGCAAAAAGCCTGAAGCTAACTTGCCCGCTATATCTTTTGGAGTGTAGTTCATTTTGAGTCCCCATCTATGGTGATGGTTGCATACATTCCTGGGTAGATCTCCTTATGATCGCTTGGGATTGAGACTTTGATCCTAAATGAGTGCGTAAGCGGGTTTGAGCTTGGTATGATAGCTGTGATTTTTGCCCTGCTTTTTACTCCCCTAGAGGGTATATCTATCTCTACGCTTTTGCCCTCACTAACTATCTTTAGGCTATCTTCTGGGATCTCTGCTGTTATGTTAAGAGAGCTTAGATCTGATAGCTCAAACGCAGGCATACCAGGCATTGCCATCTCGCCAACATTTATATTTTTCATAACTATTACACCATCATTTGGAGCAGTTACATTTAGATAGCGGTACTGGTTTTTTACCTCATCTAGGTTTGCACGAGCCTGCTCTACCTGTTTTTTAGAGATATCTATCATATTTGCGAGGTTTTCTTCAGCTAGGCTCAAGTTCTCTACCTCAAACTTAGAGACCATATCTTTTTCTAGCAGTCTCTTGTGTCTATCAAGGTTTAGTTTGACATTTGTGTACTGGTTTTGGTACATCTGCAAGCTAAGTTCAGCTTGAGAGATAGCTAGTTGAACCTGCGTCAAAGCGGAGTCGATCTCTTTTGAGTCGATGGTGTATAGAAGCTCACCCTTTTTCACAAAGTCGCCCTCGCTCACTTTTACATCTGTCACAAAGCCCATAAAACGGCTAGTGATCATCTTGCGATTGTCGCTCACAACTGTACCTGAGAGCGTAATACTCTCCGCCATCAAAGCAGTAGCAAAAGCTAGTAGAAGTGCTATTTTTTTCATTGTCTATCCCCATTTAGTAGTTGTTCTAGTGCGAAAACTCTCTCGTTTCGCTCATTTGTTCTCTGTTGAAGTTGCAAGATCTTTTGGATCTGCTCGCTTTGTTTGATGATGACATCACTCATGCTCACAAGCTTCTCTTTGTACCTTGTCTCATAGTTTTCATAGATCTCATCAGCGAGGGCAAGCTCCTCTTTTAGCGAGGCGATCTCTTTGTTATAGCTCTCTATCTCGGTGGTGATTTTAGAAAACTGAAGCTCTATACCACTTCTTGCAAGATCTGCCTCTGTCTTTCTCTTTAGAAGCTCAAGCTTTGCTTTTTGCACCGCAGCACTATCAGCTCCGCCGTTAAACAGGTTCCACGAAGCTCTAGCACCGATGGTGTATGACTTGTGATCATCTAGGTTTTTTAAAAACTTCTCATCAGCACTTGAGATCTGTGCAAAAGCTCCTACCATTGGGTAGTATGAGGCTTTTGAAGCATCTATGAGCTGTCTATTTAGTGCTACTGCTTCATCTATCATCTGTATATCTAAGCTGTTTTGCAGTGCATCTGAAGTTGTAGCTGTTGGGATTTTCGCATTTTCAGCTGGTAGCTTGATGCTTGCTACCTCCTCATTTAGCAAAAAGCTTAGGTATTGGTAGAGTAGCTTCTCATTTAGATCCATCTGATCTAAAAGCCTCTTGACATTGCCCTTTTTTGCCTTGACTTCGAGTAGATCTACCCTTTTGGCGTACCCCTCGTTTATCATCTCTGAGGTCATATTTTCTAGCGTTTTTATGTTGCTATATATAATGTTTAGGTTTTTTTGAGACTCTTTTAGCAGTTTCATATCATAAAAGCTCTTTTTTAGCTCATATAGCTTTTGGCTTTGAACTTTAGAGCTCTCCAGTGATCTAATCTTAGCAACACCCCTTAACACGCCCTCGTAGCTAGAGATCATAAAGCCTGTAAATAGCGGGATCTCATACTGTAGTTTGCTCTGGAAGTAGTTTCTATATCCTGGATAGTTTAGGTTATCTGGGGCTTTTGTGTATAGATCTGCACACGCACCCATGTCGCCACCTTGGCACGCTCCCATGTTGTTCATAAACTCATCAGCTCCAAAATCGCCAAAGTTTGCTTCGCGACTGCTTAGCTTGAAGCCAAAAACATTGCCAGCGTCATTGCTTCGTGCAAAATCTTGTACAAAGTCGAGCTTTCCAAAGTGTTTTGCTGTTGCTGTTTTGGTGTCTTGTAGAGCTGTGTCTATATCTATTTGAGATGTTTTGATCTCTAGGTTTTGAGATCTTAGTATCTCTTTTGCATCATCAAGAGTGATGTTTTCTAGCTTAGCTTGAAGTGATGAGCTAAGTATGAGTGGTATGATGAGTAGTTTTGCTCTTTTCACTAGATAAGATCCTTTTTAGTGTATTAATTAAGTTGTGATTATAACACATATATTTAATACTTATGTAAAATAGTCACAAAATTTGTCAAATGTGATAAAAAGATTATATTTGTTACGCAACTACTATTATAATATCTAGTTGTTTAAAATTTTATGTAATCTATTTTGGTAATTATTATCAATTTAAGAAGCTATAAAGTAAAATTTCTATACGATTTTAAATATTTTAGATAAAAAGAAGTGTTATGGAAAATATCAAACTATATATTGATGTGGTTATCATCGGCTCTTTAGGGCTTATGAGCTTTGTTTCGTTGTGGTTATCGATAGAGCGAATGCAGTTTTACAAAAAGATCAAGCTTAGAGACTACAAGACTAGAAACCAGATCGAGATCGCTTTGACAAATAACCTCTCAACGATAGCCTCTATCGGCTCAAACTCCCCTTATGTAGGACTTTTAGGTACTGTTGTGGGGATTATGATCGTATTTTACGATATGGGTATGAACGCAAGTTATGAGATCTCAGTTATAGTTGTGGGTCTTTCTCTTGCACTAAAAGCAACGGCGATTGGTATCGCAGTGGCGATATTTTCTATGATGTTATATAGTGCGTTTTTGCGTAAAACAGATGTACTTTTAGGTGAGTGGGAAGATGAGATCAATCAAGCGAAATGACTCTATAAATGTTGTACCATTTATAGATGTACTCCTAGTTTTACTTGCCATAGTGTTTGTTATCTCAAACTTTATAGCACTCGGCAAGATCGAGATAAACCTGCCAGCGGCGTCAAACCATGAGTCGATCAAGAGTGTGCAGGTGAGCATCTCCATAAACAAAGAGGGTGAGTTTTTTGTAGATGATGAGCCTATAAGCAAAGAGGAGCTTCCTAATCGCATAGCTAGCATCTCCAAAGAGGACACCATAACGATAGTCTCTGATAAAAAAGCGACATATGAAGATTTTATTTTTGTTGTAGATATCCTAAAAAATAACAATCTTGAAAAGATCTCAATGGCGGTGGAGCAATGATTATGGCAAAAAAAGCTTATGATGTAAATGGTTTTATGACCTCTTTAGTGTTTCACATAGGGGGTTTTTTCGCCTTTTTATACATAAGTAGCATACACTTTTTTGATAAAAATGAGATCATGCCTGCTCAAAGTATAGTGATGCAACTAAGTAGCTTCACTTTGCCTCCAAAAGAGACGCCACCCCCACCACTACCTGAGGTGAAAAAAGTAGAGCCAAAACCCGTAGTAGAGCCAAAGCCTGTTGTTGAGCCAAAACCAGAGATAATAGCAACAAAAGAGAGAAAACCTACTCAAGAGGTGGTTCAACAAGTGGTTGAAGAGCCTGTTGTAGAGCCTGTTGTGGAGCCTGTTGTGCAAGAGATGAGTGAGGTTGAGCAGACACAAGAGACGCCTGTGCAAGTAGCAGAGGTTGCGAAGCCAGCACCAAGCGATGAGGAGCTAGTTGCAGAGTTTGTTGAGGTGAACTTTGATGGGATCAGATCTCTAGTACTAGAGCACCTAAGATACCCAAAAAAAGCTAGAAGAATGCACATAGAGGGCACTGTTGAGATAGAGATGCTTATAGATCCAAGTGGAAAACTAAGCAGTGCAAAAGTTCACAAATCATCAGGCTATAAGATCTTAGATGAGGCTGCACTAAAGGCTGCTACTGCACTCTCAAGCCTTGCTCTTCCAAAGCCAAAAACATTAGCTAAGGTTATGTTGCCTATCGAATTTATCTTAAATTGATACTCATTATCAGTTTAGATTAAGATAGTTTTCTATACTATATCGCATCAAAAATGGAGATAAGTATGAGAAAAATCAACCTTAGTTTGGTACTAATCCTTGGCACACTTTTGCAAGCTGAAGATGCTACAACGCTACAAAAAGTTTCAATTGCAACTAAGACAGAAAAAAATATAGATGGTGTCGCTGCTACTGTTGAGGTGATCACTGAAGCAGAGATCAAGAAGATGGGAGCTGTTAGTCTAGGAGATATCATCACTAGAGCAGAGGGGCTAAATGTGATGTTTGGCACCTTTCCTAGTGCCGCATCTAAAAGCAAATCTTCTATAACCATTAGAGGTATGAGTCCAAATGGTACACTTATACTACTTGATGGCAGACGCCTTGCAGGCGAGGTGCAAAACCCATACGATCTAGATCGCATACCTGCTACTATGGTGGAGAGAGTCGAGATCGTAAAAGGTCCTATGAGTTCACTCTATGGTGCTGATGCAGTTGGTGGAGTTGTAAATATCATCACAAAACGACCAACAGATGGACTAAAAATCGATGCGGGAGCAAGATATGGAGCTAACAAGCATGGCGATGCCGAGGCTACTCACCTAAACCTTTCACTTCAAAACAGGGTAGATGCCCTTTCATATAGTGCTTATGCGACGCTAAACACTACTAAACCATACAGGATAAATGAGAGCGAGAAGGTGTGGGTTCCAACTCCTATGGGTAAAGTACCGCCATCTATGCACCCAAATCCACAAGTAAATGGCGTAGCTAACCAGTATGAGCAAGGCACAACATATAGAGAAGATAGTGAGATTTATACGCTAGGTACTAGAGTGGCTTATGATGTGAGTTCAGATCTAACGCTTGGGCTTGATCTAAACTACTTTCATGAGGAGCTAGAGGGTAGCTACATTGGCTACTTTCACCCATCAAACATAGTTGCAAATGGCAATCGTGTACCATTTTTCAATGTCCCTGTTGAGTCAAAAGATACCAACCGTCGTTTAGATGCAAGTGTAGATGTGACTTATAAAGCGAGTGAAGATCTTGAGCTAAAGGCTAGAGTTTATAGAAGCGACTATCGTAAGCGAAATGACACTATGGCTAGAGAGTACGCAGCGATGGGCTATGGCTCGATGAACGAGTCTGCACAAAATGGTATGAGTGCAGATGTGACACTTGATGTGGTAGAAGCAAGCGTGCTATATATGCCAACTGATGATCATGTGGTGAGTGTGGGTGCGGAGTATAGAAAAGAGAAGCGAGAGTCAAACAACTGGACTCTTACAGATGAGATGACCACAAGAGATGTGGAGTATAAGTCTCTTTATGCTCAAGATGAGTGGCAGATCACTGATGAGTTTAGCACGATACTAGGTGCTAGATATGATAACATCAGCACATCTGATAACAAGGCGACTTTTAGAGTGGGTGGTGTCTATGAGTATAGCAAGCTACTAAACCTAAGAGCAAACTTTGCACAGGGCTTTAGAACGCCAGATCTAAGAGAGCTATATATCCACAAACAGACCCCAACAGGTATGCAAGTGGGTGCAGATGTGTATGGTTATGATCTAAGCCCAGAGAGTACAAATGCCTTTGAGGTGGGAGTTGGTGGACGAGATGGTAACTTTAGGTATGATGTAGCGTTTTTCTACAACCGTGTGAAAGATATGATTAGCCAAACCCTAGCACCATACAATGGCGGTAACGCTTTTACCTTCCAAAATGTCTCTAAGGCTTATACTGCTGGAATGGATCTCTCGCTTGGCTATGAGATCAGTGATGATCTTGTAGCAAAACTCTACTGGAGCGAGCTAAAAACAGAAGACAAGAGCACAAAAGAGGAGCTATATTTTCAACCAAAAAGAGTTGTACAAGTGGGGCTTGACTATGATCTGCTAAAAGATCTAAGTGTTGGGGCGTTTGCTAAGCATATAGGCAAGCAGTACTATGAGGAGATTGCAGATCGTGGTGCAAACAACGAGAGTAGAAGAGTAGGGCATGTAGGTGCTTATACACTACTAGATCTAAGAGCTGACTACAATATCAACAAAACATTTAATATTTATGCTGGGATCGATAACCTAATGGATCGAAGCGTAAAAGATGTCCTAGGTGCAAATGTTGGTAGATACTACTTTGCTGGCGTTAGAGCTAGTTTTTAACTTTTTATAAGGTTTGTAGGGGTACAATTCCACCCTACAAACAAGGGTTCTTAGCTCAGTTGGTTAGAGCTCCCCGCTCATAACGGGGCGGTCGGGTGTTCGAGTCACCCAGAACCCACCATTTAACACCCTCTTCAAGTTTTTCATATAAACCAATATTATACTATATATGCTGTATTGATGAATATAGCGTTATTGCTGCGATTTGGTTTTGCTACAACTATTTTTAAGTTTTTGATTAGAATTAAAAAGCTAAAATTATGCCAATAAATGACCAACAAGGGGTAGTAATGAGTGGATTTTTTAAGATTTTAGTTTCTGTGGCTTTAGCTAGTGTAGTTTTTTCTGGATGTTCAAGGTTAGCTCCAGTCTATGATGTGAGTCAGTCTCCAATAGAGATCAAAAAAGGCAAAACAAGTGAAGATGTTTATCAGGCTATAAAAAGAGCTGGAGTAGGTCTAGGGTGGGTTATAACTAAAAAGAGAGATGGCTTAGCTGAGGGTAAATTGTCTCTTAGAAAGCATCTTGCAGTAGTTGAGATTCCATATAGCACTAGCTCTTACTCTATAAATTATAAAAGTAGTGTTGAGCTAAATTACAATGATGCTAAAAAGACTATTCATAAAAATTATAATGGATGGATTAGCAACCTAGATAATGCCATACAAGTTCAGCTTAGTACTTTAGTGGATTAGACATATTGTGATAGCACTTGCTATCACAATATTGTATTTTAATTTGAATACAAAAATCTTAGTTATATCTTATTCGCAGAGTGGACAATTAAATAGTTTAGTTGAGAACTTTACAAAGCCTTTAGCTGAAGCTGGAAGTTTTGAGTTAGTGTTTAAGCAGATTGAGCCAAAAACAGCGTATAGTTTTCCGTGGCGTCTTATGGAGTTTATGGATACCTTTCCTGAGTCTGTATATATGGAGCCTTGTGAGCTAAAAGAGATAGAAGATGATGGGTATGAGTATGATCTTATAATCTTAGCTTATAGTGTATGGTTTTTGTCCCCATCTTTACCCATAAGTGCTTTTTTGCAAAGCTCATATGCTAAAAAAAAGCTTAAAAATAAGCCTGTAATCACGCTGATAGGATGTAGGAATATGTGGATTATGGCTCAAGAGAAGGTTAAAAAGCTACTAAATAGTATTGATGCAGTTTTGATTGATAATGTAGTTTTGATAGATAGAGGAAATGCCTTTGAAACATTTATAACTACTCCAAGGTGGATGCTAACTGGTAAAAAAGATGGTTTTTTGCTGCTAAGTAGTGCTGGCATAGATGAGAGTGAGATCAAAAACTCTTCTAGGTTTGGAAGGGCTTTGGTTGAAGCACTGCATAGAGGCTGGCATAAGCAAAAACTGCCTCTTTTAAAGGGGTTAAGGGCGGTAAGTGTAGATGCAAGACTAATAAAAAGTGAACAGATTGGACATAAAAGCTTTCTGATTTGGGGAGCATTAATAAGAAAAATCGGCAAAAGAGGTGATAAAAAAAGACAAATTGTAGTTATGATTTACCTACTATTTTTGGTCTTGATGATCTTAACAGTAGTGCCTATAAATGCACTTCTGCAAGCTATATTGCGAAAAGTAAATAGTAAATCAGTACAAAAACAAAAAGAGTTTTATGAGCAACCTAGTGGAAGTGGTGATGATAGAATGAGGGAATTTTTATAGTGAGTGATATTTTTATAAATAAGATAGAAAAATTTATGCCAAATGAGCCAGTTTTTAATGATGATATAGAGGAGTATCTGGGTTATATTGGTGGTAAGAGATCAAAAGCAAAAAATATAGTCCTAAGAAGCAATGGAATTAAAAGAAGGTTTTATGTACTTCAAAAGGGAACTCAAAAACAGCTTTTTACTAATGCACAGCTTTGTAAAAATGCGATAAAAAAGCTTGAGAGTGAAGATTTTAGCCTAAAAGAGGTTGAGGTTTTGGCTTGTGGTACAACTTCACCTGATCAGCTTATGCCAGGACATACGCTGATGGTTCAAGGTGAGCTAGAACTCCATCCTATTGAGACTATTAGTGCAAGTGGCATATGTCTTAGTGGTGTAAATGCACTTAAATATATCTATATGTCTATAAAATCGGGAGAGTTTAAGTGTGGAGTGTGCAGTGGATCTGAGGCTTCCTCACCTATACTCAGTGCCAAAAATTTCACCAAAGAGTCGCAAAATCTTCAAGAGTTGGAACAAAATGCAAATATAGCCTTTGAGAAAGATTTTCTTAGATGGATGCTCTCCGATGGGGCTGGGGCAATGCTAGTTCAAGATAGACCAAATAAAAATAGTATCTCGTTAAAGATTAACTTTATAGATATACTCTCGTATGCAGGGCAGATGAGAGTGTGTATGTATAGTGGTTTAGAGATAGAAGATGGAGTGATTAGATCTTTTAGGGATTTTACTCAAGAAGAGATTATGCAGAGATCTATGCTTGGAGTGAGACAAGATGTGAAGCTTTTGAATGAAAATATTGTCAAATACACCGTAGAGCTTCCACTAGAGCAGATTATTAAAAAACGAGGGTTAAAGCCTGAAGATTTTGACTACTTTTTGCCTCACTACTCATCGGAATACTTTAGAGACAAGCTTTATACAGGGCTTAAAAATATTGATTTTGAACTACCATATGAGAAATGGTTTACAAACTTAACTAATTATGGCAATACTGGTAGTGCATCTATATATATCATACTTGAGGAGCTTTTTAATAGCTCAAGGCTTAAAAAAGGTGAAAAGATTTTGTGTTATGTGCCTGAAAGTGGACGGTTTCAAAGTGCATTTTTATCTCTAGAGGTTGTATGAGCAGTTTTGTACCACAAGAAGAAAACTCAACACTTGAGGGTAAAAAAAAGGTGATGTATGCTAGGGATAGCGATGGCACTTTTGCTAGAGTAAACTATGGTAGTAGTGTTGAAGAGTTTGCTACTATGAGTGCAGTAGATGAGTATGAGTTTTTAACACTAGAGGCACTTAGAGAGTATAAAAAACAGCAAGCTTCGCCCATAAAGTACTTTATGTTTAAAAATAGAATGGATCTGCCTACCCTTTGTAGTATAGTTGGTATGTTCTGTTTTAGAGTCAAGGCTCACTTGAAGTTGAAAAAATTTTTAAAACTAAGTGATAAGATCTTGCTTAAGTATGCAGAGGCTTTCAATATAAATCTTAAAGAGCTAAAGGAGTTTGATGAAAGAGAGGTTTAAACACTCTCAGTATGCACACTGTGAGAGTGGAGTTGTCTCTTCCATGCTTACAAATAGTGGCTTAGCTATTAGTGAGCCTATGGCTTTTGGGCTAACTAGAAGTCTATCTTTTGCCTTTTTGCCTATCATAAAAGTAAGCAATATGCCACTGATTGCATATAGGGCTATGCCAAGGCATATCATAAATAGCATAGAAAAAGTTTTGCAAGTTAAAATAGGTAAACAAAAGTTTACTTCAGCACTTGAAGCAAGTTTAGAGCTAGATAAAAAGCTTGATGATGGTATGGTGGTTGGGCTTCAAACTTCTGTATACTATCTTCCATATATGCCAAAAGATATGAGGTTTCACTTTAATGCTCACAATCTACTAGTTTATGAAAAGTGCGAAAATATATATAAGATCTCTGATCCTGTTTTTGAAGATGTTGTTGAGTGTAGTTTAGAAGATCTTACTAAGGCACGATTTGCTAAAGGTATTTTTGCTCCAAAAGGGTTTATGTACTATGTTAAAGAGTTGCCTAGAGATATTGATCTAAGCAAGAGTATAAAAAAATCTATTAAAAAGAATGCTTCATCGATGCTCACCCCATTTCCATATGCTGGTATAAAAGGAATGAGGACTTTGGCAAAAGCGATAGAAAAGTTACAAAACAGAGATGAGAGATATGTAAAAAACTATCTTACTCATATCGTGCGTATGCAAGAGGAGATAGGTACAGGCGGAGGTGGTTTTAGATACCTCTATGCTGCTTTTTTGGAGGAGGCTAAGGGTTTTGATCTTGATTGGCATAAGCTTGATGAGTCTTGCCATTTGATGGTTGCCTCAGGTGATGCACTAAGAGAGTTTGCTCTAAAGTGTGTGGAGGGTGCAAGAAATATAGGGAAATTTGATGCAAAAAATATAGCCAAAGCTCTAGTGCAAGCTTCGGAGTATGAAGAGAGAGCTTATAAAATCCTAAAGAGTCTCTAGTGTGATAAGATATGATCTTCTCTTGCTATTGGTAGCAATGTAGAGGCTATTTTTGTGAGTATGTTCTATGGCGAAAAAGATATCTCCAAAGAGTAGGTTGGAGTTTTTGTTGATTAGGATCTCATCTGAAAGCTCTTTTGTAGGTGCGTTTAAGATGATGTTTTTATAGCTAATAGTTTGTAGGTGTAGATTTAAATGATCTAGTGAGGAGAAAAACTTTAGATCTTTTATAAGGGCTTTAGAGCCATCTTTCGTGCCATCTAAGTATAGCCAAGATGAGTTGTCTTGAGTCTTTGATCTATCTTGTGAAATATTTTGCATAGAACTATCAGTAAGACCGATTAAAAAACTATTTGATACACTATTTTTATAATCATTAAAGGCTAACTCCAGAGACTTCTCTAGTATAAGATCGCTTGATGAGATAGTATAGCTTAGAGCGTTTATGCCCAGTGCTTTTGAGATGTAAAAACCTGTGTTGTTTGTATTTATGCCTAAAAAGTCAAATGGTGCTACATCGTTTGTATCTTTTAGCTCTTTTAAGACTCTATATATTTCATCTACACAGGCATTATTTGTGGCTATGTAGATGGTTGGATTTTTATCTAGATCTATATCTTTAGTAGCATTTATAGATCCATAAAGTGCTAAAAGGTTAAATTTTGAGATCCGCCTTAGATCAAAATCTGTAATAGACTTTAGAAGCTTTTTGTACTCTTTATCATCTAAATAGCTGTTTTGATACTTGAAAAAACTTTTTATATACACTGGCTACTCTTATTTGTTAAGATTATAGAAGCATTGCTACCACCAAAGCCCACAAAGTGAAAAAGTACCGTAGCTTCACTTATGATCCTCTCCTTATCGAGCGGTCTAAAGGTGATGCCCTTATAAGGTTCTTTAAAGTTGAGAGTCTTTGGAACTATGTTTTGATTGATAGCCTCACTTAGTAAAATAATCTCATTTGTTGCACAAGAGCCTAGAGTATGCCCAATATAAGGCTTCAGTACAACTATATCACAAGAGCTTTTTTCATCGTCAAAAAGCCTCTGGATAGCCGTTGCTTCTGAGAGATTTGAGTTTTCACTCCCTGTTGCATGAGCTTTTATAAAATCTAAGTCTCCAAAGGAGAGGTTTGCACTTTTTAGTGCATCTTTAAAGCAGTTGAGTGTTGCTTCTCCATTTGGGTTTGAGCTAGTTATGGAGTAGTTATCAAAGTTTGTAGCATAGCCAATAATCTCAAAGTTTTCATGGCTTTTTTTGTGATCTTCCAAGATGATTACACTACAAGCCTCACCCAAAATAAGCCCATCGCTATTTTTGTCAAATGGCCTATATATGCCACTATTGCTAAGTAACATAAGCGATTCAAAGCCTTTGTATGTTGAGTGATTATAAAACTCAAATCCTATAATCATAGCTCTTTTTATGTTGGAGTTTTTTATCTGCTCATATGCCTTTATGGTGGCATTTGCTGCTGATGTACAAGCTGTTTGTATAATAGTTATGGGGAAGTTTGAGGGTATGAGATCTTCTATAAAGCTGACTATATTTTGATACCCAAAGGCTTCGAGAGTATCGCTGTTTAAAAAGCTATCTTCCAAAAGTGAGATATTCATAGATGTGCTTGCTAGATAGATATGTAGCTCTTCTTGTTGTGCAGTGTGTAGATCTGCTTCCATTAAGGCAGAGCCTATAACATTTTCTAGGGTTGAGAAAAATTTATCGCTTTGGTCTTTAAACTCTTGTGGTATTTTGTAGTAGGGGGCATCTAAAAAGCAATCTTCCAAATACTCTTTGTAGTTTTGCTCATTTATGCTTAGAAACTTCTCAATAGAGCTCTGTTTGTCACAGCCAAGGGCACAGGAGATGCTAGATGCTGTAATATAGACCTTAGACATTTTTTCTTATATATTCAGATAGTGTGTTTATAGAGGTCATAATCTTCCTTAACTCTTTACTATCTGTGGTTTTGAGATTGTACTTTTTATGCAGTGCCATTGAGATCTGTAAGGCGTCCATTGAGTCAAGCTCAAGTTTAGAGTCTGAGCCAAAAAGTATCTCATCATCATCTATATCATTAACTTCGCACTCTTTTTCACACTCTTCAATTATTAGTTTTTTAAGTTCATATTTAAGATTATTCAACTTAGAGTCTCCTTTTTAAGATTGTAGTTGCTAGAAAAAGGCAAATTATACCAAATAGAAATAGATATGTGAGTTTAAGATATATGTCTTCAAAGCTTCCACCATAAACTAAGATCTCTAAAAAACTATCAAGCCCCCATGACATAGGTGAAAAAGATCCGATCTGTTGCATAGATTCAGGCATTATAAATTTTGGAACCATTATACCTGAGAGTGCAGCAAAAATAATATTGAGTGTGCCACCCATGGTAGTTGCCTCTTCGGTAGTTTTACTTATATTTGCTATAAGAAGCCCAAAAGAGATAGCCCCAAATGAGATAGCAAAAGAGCTTATGGCTAGAAGATGGATAGAGTCATTGAGATGAAGTTTTTCCAGACCAAAAATTGGTAGTAGATATATAGCTAGTAAAAACATTGCAACAACTTGAATCTGGTTGATGATGAAGTATGGCACTAGCTTGCCTAAAACTATGTAGTATATGGGAGTATTGGTGCTTTTTATTCTACTTAAGGTGCCAAAATTTCTCTCATTTATAAAGGTATTGGAGATTGGGATCAGTATAAAAAATATTGAAAATATAAGCCAAGATGAGAGGCTTTGCTCTGGTGAGGTTGGTTTTTTGCTATCGTATCTATTTTTGTGGATATACTCAAACTCTATTAGATCTTCAAGACTCTCTAGCGATGATGCATCTACTTGATGTTGTATATAAAACTCTTTAGAGATCGACTTTGAGATGCTTTTGATAAGATCACTTTGTATGATGTATAGGCTTTGTTTGCTAAGATCAGCTTTTGAGTAGATCTTAAGTATGGGATCTTTAGTGTTTTGTTTTATCTTTGATCTAAAATTATCATCTAAGAGTACTATGGCATCAAAACCTTGTTTATATAAAAGATCTCTGTTGTCTTCATTGGCAAAGTTATATCTAGCAAAACCTCCCTCGTTTAGCCCCTTTAAAAGCTCTTTGGTGTCATCGTTTTGTGTGGTTTTTAGAGCTATATTGTGTATGGCTATGGTGTCTTTAAAGGTGTTTTGGAGTGCGAGTGACATTATGGTGATAAATAGAGTTGGCATCAAAAAGAGCACAAAAAGAGCATGTATATCTCTAAAGATTAGCAAAAATTCCTTTTTTAGTATGCCATAAAACATCATTAGTCTCTTAAGCTTTTTTTTGTGATCTCTAAAAACATCTCTTCTAGGCTCTTTTTGTTGTGACTATCTTTGAGCGTTTTTATATCTGCTTGATAGATGATTTTTTTATCATCTAGTATGGCGAAATTATCACAAATATACTCAAGTTCGTCCATGTAGTGTGAGGTGTATATGATAGTGGTGTTTAGATCTCTATTTATCTTCTTGATCACATCAAGTATATATCTCCTAGAGTGAGGATCGATACCCACGGTAGGCTCATCTAGGTATAAAATCTTTGGGGAGTTTAGTAGCCCTATGGCTATATTTAGCCTCCTTTTGACACCTCCGCTAAAGTGTAGAGCTCTTTTGTTCAAGTATCTCTCAAGGGAGCAAAAACTAGCAACCTCTATGATCGTATCTTTTAAATTTTCTCGCTTTATACCATAGAGCAGGGCAAAAAACTCAAGGTTTTCATAGACGCTAAGGTTTGGATAAAAAGCATACTCTTGGGGTACATATGATGAGATAGCTTTTATCTGATCTATGTTTAGATCTATGCTCAAGCCGTCTATATAGACCTCACCGCGATCTTTTTTTGTAAGGGTGTTGAGTATGGATATCAGCGTAGTCTTTCCTGCTCCATTTGGACCTAAAAGACCAAAAATACTACCCTCTTTGATCTCTAAAGAGAGATGATCTAAGATGAGGTTATCTCCGTATGATTTGCATAGATTTTTTATAACAATCGACATTACTGTATTGCCAACTTTTTGCCACTAGATGAGGTTTTGATCTCTTTTACGATCTTAAGATCTAGCTCAAATTTTAGATTTGAGAGATGTTTTTTTAGTATATTTTGTATCTCTTTTTTGCTAAAAATTTTATCTGATTGAATGGTAACTTTTAAAATCTCAGATCTTAAAGAGTCGCTGTGTTTAACAAAAACAAGAGCTTTTTGTATCTCATCTATACCCTCTAAGATCTGCTCGATTTGCAGTGTGGAGTATCTTTTGCCTGCAAGCTTTAGTATCTGAGAGCTTCTGCCAACTAGTTTAAATTTGTGCTTGTGTAGCTCTACATAGTCAAAAGTCTCAAGCCTTCCATCTGTTGCTTTAAACAGGTTGTTCTCATAGATGTAGTTAGACACATAGGGAGAGTATACGCTCAAGAGATTGGCTACTATCCACTTCTATTTTTACACTTGCTAGCGGAGTTAGTAGCTCATCATCATTGTATTTATAGGCTATGCCCCCACTCTCGGTTGATCCAAAGATCTGGATAATGTCGGTTTTAAATTTTTTATTGAATATCTTTGCATCTTCGGCTTGCAGAGGTGCTGTTGAGCTTATAAATATAGATCTGCTTAGATCTTTTGATGAGCTAATGCTATTTAGTGCTTTTATGTAGAGTGGAGTTGTAACTATAAGTGAGTCATTGTCTATAAGATCTAGCAGATCATTTGGTAAAAAGTGCTCTTTTAGAGTGATATCTATGCCTTTGTAGAGTGGGTAAAAAAGCCCAAAAAGTGAGCCATAAAAGTGTATAAAGGGAACTGTAACAATAATCTTTTTTGGCTTATACCTATCTAATAGTAGATCTAGATCTTCTAACTCACTCAATATATTGTCTAATGTTTTTAGTGCAGCTTTTGGGAAACCAGTCGATCCAGATGTATAGTAGGCGAGTGTAAAATCGTATCTATCAAATATAGTTTTACTTTTGTGTTCTGAGCCAAACTCTGCCACATTTAGTCTAACTAGCTCATCGATCAAAACCCTATTTGAGTTGTCTGTGAGGATTGATTTTGAGTTGCTAAAGTATGATTTTAGTATATTTAGAGCATTTTGTTCTTTGCTAGGAGTTGATATAAAAGATGTGTGAGTTTGAAGGCTTGCATCATAAAAAAGCTCTTTTTTTATCTCGTGAGTATTTATTGTTCCATTATCATTATAAACTAGGAGCTTCAAGATTTAAGCCTTTTTTAGAAAAAATAGTAAAAATAGTATCGACACTATACCAACACTTGCTGCTAGACCAATGGAAAATAGTGCATTTGTACTAGAAGATATCAGCACTCCAAAGCCTGCAAATGTTGTCATAATAGAGTAAAGTATGGCTTTTTTGGTATTTAGATCTAGCTTTGTTGAACTAGCATATATGCCATAATCTATCGAGATAGATAGTATAATAAAAAGCATAAAAATATGCAAAATGTTTAGCTCTACAAAGAGATTTATAGATAAGATCATACCAAAGGGAAAGAGTAAAAAGCTAAGGTATGTAAAAAGATGATCTCTATAAGCTAAAAAGAGAACTCCTATGATAAAGAGCAGGCTTAGTGAGCCATATAGTAAAAGTGAGCTTTTGAGATCTTTTAGTCTATCTTTAAACAAAGACTCTACTCTAAGATCTACCAAATAGGTGCTTTTAGGTAGTCTTAGTAGATCCTTTTTTGGTATGAGTATATAGGTCAAGATCTCTGAGTTAAGCTCTTGTAGCTCGAAGCCTAGATCTTTTAAAAAGGCTCTGCTAGGCTCTTGTGGCTCGGGTGGATTGTAGGCATTTTTGAAGTATCCATCTCTGAAACCTTGCTCTTTAGCAAGTGCGGTTAGCTCCTCTTTTAGTTTTTTTTGCTCTTTTTCTTGCTCTAAAAACTCATCTTTGGTGATTATGCGTGCTAATGGTGTATCTATGCCAGAGACTCTTAACTCTTTAGCGTTTTTTATGAGCTCTTCTATATCTTTAGCTTTTAGCAAAAATGCGATTTTGCTATCTTTGGAGGTGTGATCGATAAAAAAATCTTTGGTACTATCTAAGTTACTATTTTTTGCATCGAGATTCTTTATGTTTGTATCAAATTTTAGATTGTAAAGAAGAATAGGGATAGCTATAAATAGAAGTGTAGTCAAAGTTTTTGGACTAATAAGCTGCACCATGCCTACCCTTAGGCTATATCTGTTGTGATAGCTAAAACTAATGTGGGGAAATACAAAAGCAAATATGATATATGAAAAAGCGAGTGAAAATATAGTAAAGTAGCTAAATTGCTTTATTAGTTCAAGTGGAACATTTGAGAGTATAAAAAATGCACTAATAGTAGTTAGCATACCAAAAAAAACATCTTTACTAAAACCTTTGTTTTGATCGTAGCGACCGTGTACATAGTGGTGAAACATATAGTCAATCGCAACAGAGGAGATAGATATGCCAAAGACTACGGCTAAAATAGAGATTTTTGTAAAAACAAATGTACCTAAGAGTAGGGCAAATAGTATAGATGATGCAAGTGTAAGTAGAGTGTGTAGTAGTAATTTTATATCTCTTAAAAGCACTATGTAGAGTAGTATAAGCACTAGGCTTGATAGAAAAACAGTCCTATTTGAGTCATCTTTGATGATTTTTTGATTCTCTATCATATAAAAAAATGGGGAAAATGCCTTAATATCTTCAGTGCCACTCAGTGAAGCGTGAATATAGTCGTAGAGCTCTTGATTTTTTAAGCCCTCAAGCCTAAATATAGATATGTATCCATCGCTAGTAGCTAAGTGGTTATTTTTTAGACTTAGAGTTTCATCTTTTGAGCTACTTAGCTCAAAGGGATCTTTAGGATCTACAAAGTAGCTAAATTCAGCATCAAGGATCTTTTTTTTTAGTTTTTCTAGCTCATCTTTTATAGAGATTTTACTAGCATTAAACAGAGCATACTCCTTTTTGTACTCATCAAAGCTCGCATCTGTATGGTTTGGTTTGATAGATCGGTTTTTTAAAAGAGCCTCGTCGGCTAGTTTTATCTTTTGTAGCGATAGCTCATCTAAGCCTTTGGTGTAGATGAGTAGTTTGTTGGCAATGTCAAAGTTATTAAACTTCTCTAGAAGCTCTCTTTTTGGTTTCTCAAGAATAGTATCTTCCAGATTTGTGCTAATTTTATGAAATGAACCAAAATGGTAGTTTAAGATAAGTAGAGCTAGAAAGATAGCTATACTAGCGTAGTTTTTAGTATTGATCAATCTTGATCCACTCGCCATTTTTAAAGCTTATCCTTAGATATATAAGCCTATCTTCTAGCTTTTTGTACTCGATTTTTTCTATATATTTGCTAAGTTGCTCTTTTGGCTCTAGTATGATTAGATCTGCATCATTTACAAAACTAAAGTATTGATCTATGCCATTTTTATCTTTAGCGTATATGAGTTTTATTAGTTTGACAAATAGATCTAGCTCGATCTTATCGCCATAGTTAATTTTTTTTGTCTCATTTTTATCTTGCATAGATATGTGATCATCATAGAAGGTGTAGATCTTATCGCTATTGTCATATGAGAGTCCGATGCTATCCTCTCTTATGTCTAATCTACCTTTTTTGAACTTACTTTGATCTAGCGAGCTAATGTAGTGCTGCTCTTCAAAGTTTATGATCTTAGAGTTTAGTGATGCAAACATTAGTAGAAAAACCACTATATATCTTTTCATATTTACCTGCCAAAAAATAATTTTTTATGAATGATCTGAATAATACCAGATGCCACAAAGATAGTATACCACCCAATGGAGGCGTAAAAACCCCATAAAATTATATCGTCTATATATAAAATATAGCAGTGAATAGATAGATTGATAAGTGAAGCAAAAAACCAAAAAAGAGTCGATCTTTGTATATAGTCTCTCTCTTCTTGCTCAACTTTTTTGCCAATTTTGTCTAAAAAAATAAAAATAAATGAGCTTTTGTTTAGATAGCTATAAAGAATATAAAGAGTTATGATGCTAGATATAAATAGTGGTAGAAGCTTTAAGACAAGAGTGCTCTTTAGTAGGTGTGCGAAGATGGCAAAGATAAGATACACTAGAGGAATAATCATCTCCTTTAGCCCGCTTTTAAGATTAGATCCAAGCCAAAGTAGAGATATAAAAATAAAATATGTTGAGATAGTTTTTATATCAAAATACCTAATAGCTAGAAGCAGTGCGGGGGCGTAGAGTAAGGAGATGAGAAGATTCATCTATCTTATTAAGCCACCACTAATATTTAGCACCTCCCCAGTTACATAAGTAGCTTCAATACCCATAAAATATGCACATTTTGCCACTTCATTTGCGGTTGCAAATCGCCCTAGTGGGATAGATTTTTTAAGCTCTTTTAGATTTGGGATATCTTTTATCATCTCTGATTCTACTATGGCGGGAGCTAGTGCATTTACTCGTATGTTGTAGCGACCAAGCTCTATGGAGAGAGTTTTTGTCAGAGCAATTACTCCGCCTTTACTTGCACTATAATTTGCTTGCCCAGCATTCCCGTTCACGCCAGAAATAGAGGCAATATTCACTATACTTCCGCTCTTTTGCATCATCATATTTTTTGATATTAGTTTTGTGATATAAAAATTTGAGTTTAGGTTTGTATCTATCACATCTTCCCACTCATCATCACTCATAAAGAAAAAGAGATTATCTTTTATGATGCCTGCATTATTTATGAGTACATCAACTTTGAGATCTTCTAAAGCCTCTTTTATAGAACTTTTATTTTGGATATCAAAAGTTATCAACTCACCTTTGCTATCTATCTCCACTAGAAGGTTTTGGGCTTTTTCTTTGTTTGTATTGTAGTGGATATATACAAAAAAACCATTTTTTGCATACTCCCTTACTATCTCTTGACCCAGACTTCCAGTTGCACCAGTTACCAATACTTTTTTCATTAGATAAATTTCTTCTCTTCTAAAAGTTTATAAACTTTTTTGATATCAAAATCCATTCTTCTATCTTCGATAAGGGGTTTTACTTCATCTCTAATAGTGTTGTAGATATTTTTTAGATGTGGTGAGATCTTATCTGCTCCTCTAATATCTACCGCTTGAGCCATACCGATAAAGGCGATGCTTAGCATATTGTATAGATCTGGCATCATTTTTGCAAAATCATTTGCTGCTGTTGTTCCCATAGAGACCTTGTCTTGATTTAGTGACTCTGTTGGGCGAGAAAATATAGAAGCAGCGGTTGTGTTTTTTATGACATCAGCACTAAGTGAGCTAAGTGTTATCTGCATCGCCTTAAATCCATGATGATATGGCTTGTTTGATAGTTTTAGATTCTCACCCAATCCACGGTTAAATTTATGATCCACTAGTAGTGCAAACTCTTTATCTAGCAGATCAGCTAGATTTCCTGCACAAACTTTAAGAGTATCCATCGCGTGTGCAACATAGCCACCATAGAAGTTTCCAGAGGTGTAGATCTTTTTATTTTCACCATCTATTAGCGGGTTGTCATTTACAGAGTTTATCTCTTGCTCTACCCATTTTTTTGAGATCTCAAGGTTGTCTCTTATCACTCCTAAGACCTGAGGAGAGCATCTCATAGAGTAGTTGTCTTGAATATTTAGATCATTGTCGGCAAAAAATTTATCGTATCTATCATCACGACCGTGAGTTAGCCTTGAGCCTTCTATCTTTGTTTTTATATTTTTCGCACTCTCTATTTGCCCACTAAAAGGCTTTGAGTTATGCACAAAATCAGCAACTGGGGTATCGTCTGCTAGCAAAACCTCAAACATTGCTGCAACAAAACTCTCCATAGAGGCGAGTATAGCTTCAAACTCCTCTAAGCTAGCAAGGGCTATTGCACTCATAATGGTTGTTCCATTCATAAGAGCAAGTGCTTCTTTTGGTTTAAATTCATAAGGAGTTATATTTAGCTCATCATAAACTTCCAAAACATCTCTTATTTTACCATTGTAGTAAACTTCTCTCTCTCCTGCGATCGCAGCAGCTATATATGAAAGTGGTGTAAGATCTCCACTAGCCCCAACAGATCCTTGAGATGGAATCACTGGTATGATATCTTTTTGTATTAAAAGCTCCAATCTTTTGAGAAGCTCAACGCTCACTCCAGATTTTGCTTTACTTAGTGAAATAGCTCTAGCAATCACTGCATATCTACAAACTTTGTGCGAGAGATTTTCTCCTACTCCACATCCATGAAACCTAAAAAGACTCGCTTGCAAGGTTTTACTATCTTCATAGGTTACATAGTTTTTTCCGCTAGCACCATAGCCCGTGGTTATGCCGTATATAGGTTTTCCACTCTTTATCTCATCTATCAAAAAGCTATGTGCTTCATCTATGGGTTTTAAAAAAGCCTCATCTTTTGAGATCTCAATGCCTCTGCACTCGATAATCTCACCTAGGGTTATATATCTCTTGTCTATTACTAGATCCATCTATCCTCACTTTGTCCAAAAATCGTATAAATTAAACCATTGGTTTGGGTGTTTTTTAATAACATCTTCTAATGTTTTTACATACTCGCTAAGTGCTTTAGTTACTGCTTTGCTCTCATCTAAACTATAATCTAGCTCTATCTTTTTTGTCTTTGTATAGTACTTTTGCATACCGACATTTATAGTAAAAATAGCAATAGCTGGTATTTTTCTCCTATAAGAGATCTTAAAAGGGCTTGTGTTAAAAGATGCAATTTTACCCAAAAATATCATCTTTTGAGTACTACCGTGATCGCTAGCCCTATCAGCCATAAAAGCGACACACTCTCTTGATGATAATGCGTTTGCAATTTGTATAGAGACCTTTAGTTTATCTTGATTTTGATCTATGATCTCTATCTTTTGATCTGGGTTTTCAATCGACTCTTCTATATCTTTGATACTACCTAGCATCACCTCTTTCATTACAACATTTATGGTGTTGCTAGTTACTGCTTGACATGTGCTAGATGCCCATCCTCCAAAGTGTGAGAGTAAAAATATAGAGCCATCATCAGCCATCGTCTCTAAGAGCTTAACATCATCATGTTCATAGTGATACGAGCCACAATCATATTTGGATATAAATCTATCGCACATACAAACTGCAAACATAAAAAGATGCCTAAAGTAGATCTGATTGTTAAACTCTAGTCCAAGATTTTCATAGTAGATCTTGAGTGCACTCTTGACATTTGAAGCAAATATAAAGTAGAAAAAAGTAACAGGATACATTAGATAGTAGGTAAATCTATACCCAAAAACTCTGTATAGATTAAAAACCAATCTAATACTCCAACCGCTACCTCGCTGAATAGTTGCCACTTGCTATTTCCTAAACATACCTAGCAACATTTTTGGCCACTTAAGGGGAAGAATTTGCACATGAACCCAAACTATTGCCATGGTATCGCTAAATTTTCTAAAATGACTAACTCTCTCCCCCTCTTTTGGGTAGTAGCACTCAACACTAGCCTCAATAATCTCTCCGCCACCATCGGCAAATCTCACTAAAACTTCCATCTCCCAGTCAAATCTTTTGGTTTTGATAACAAGATCTAGTATGCTTGTAGGGTACAATCTAAAGCCAGATAGTGAGTCAGTAATATTATAGCCAGTATCCCAGCATGCCCAGAAATTACTAAACCATCTACCAAACTTTGAGCCATTTGGAACATTTGCTATATTAAAATTTCTAGCTCCTATGACTATCTGATTTGTCGAGTTTTTTGTGGATAGAAGTTTTTGTATCTCACTTGCTAAGTGTTGCCCATCGCCATCTATGGATATGAAAAAGCTATACCCCATCTCTTTGGCTTTTTTAGCCCCACTGATGATTGCTTCACCTTTGCCCATATTTTGAGCATGAGTTATGATATCTACTCTATCGTGAGGCTTGAGAATAGTTACAAGTGGTATATCATAGCCATCATCAACCACTATGGCTCTATATCCACAACTTAAAACATCATCTACAACTTTTTGAATAGTATTATTGTTATTTAGAGTGGGAATAACCACAATTACATCATCAGATCTCATATATAAGTTCACTAACCTTTTGTTCTTCAAAATCTTTTATGATTGCTTTATACCTTATGCCATCTTTTGAGCTAACTTGTATAGATACTCTATCTTCTGGCTTTATAAGTGATAAAAATTTCGCTTTTATAATCTTTTTGATATCGTGCTTAAGAAGATGTGTCACTATCTCGATTTGTAAAAATCCTGCTAGCACTTCAAAATGTGCAACAAAAAGTGGATGAGTTTTATCTGCTAGTAATATGTTGTAACTATACTCATTTATATCTTCACGCTTATCTATAAGGCTAAAAACTGTTTGCATTGAGCAATTGTATATTAACTTGGCTTAAACTTTAAGACTAAATGAGTACAATTATATTTTAACATTTAACGGTAGGATTTTTTATGTCAATCTCAATAGATGAGTTTAAAAACAAGCTAATAAAGGGCTTGAAACTAGAAGATATAACAGCTGATGATATAGATGATAATGTAGCACTATTTGGTGATGATGGGCTTGGACTTGACTCGGTTGATTCCATAGAGTTGGTTCTTATCATAGAAAAAGAGTATGGGGTAAAGATTAGCTCAAAAGCAGACTACAAAACCATATTTGCTACAATTAAAACTCTTTTTAACTATGTAAATGATAACAAAAAATAGAGTCTATATAAACTACTTTGACACCATCAGTTCTGCTGGTTTTAGTGCTGATGAGTTGTTATCAAATATCTGCGATCAAAGAGAGTGCATCACACTAGATAAAACCTTTATAAAAGATAGAGCAGTAGCCATAGGTAAGATAGATACCACCATAGGCTTAAACACTCTTTTGCTTGAGAGGTTGGAGCTTCTTTTAAGGAGACTAAAGCTAAAGGACTACTCTCAAACACTTTTGGTTATAGGATCTAGCGTTGGTGGTATGAGTGAAACTGAAGATATATATTTTATGGATAAAAACTATAAAAACATAGACTACAAAAAGCATCCAATAGGTGCGGTGGCACACTTTTTAAAAGGGCATTATAGTTTTTATGATGATGTAAGCTTCTCAACAGCTTGCACATCAAGTGCAAATGCTCTAGGGTATGCGAAAGAGGTTTTGCAAAAGGGTCTATATAAAAACGCTCTAGTTGTTGGTATAGATGCACTATCTTTTACAACTGTTCGTGGATTTTCTAGTCTTGGGGTTTTGTCTTCAAAGCCTTGCACACCATTTAGTACAAGTAGAGATGGTATGAATGTGGCAGAGGGGCTTGGGATACTATTTTTAGAAACCTATGCTAGAGATAATGCAGTTGAGTTTTTAGGTGCAGGATACAGTTTAGATGCACACCATATGACTCAGCCTCATCCTGAGGGTCTTGGAGCTATAAAGGCTATGCAAAATGCACTTAGCGATGCTAAATTAAAAGCAGATGATATTGACTATATCAATGCTCATGGCACAGGTACTATTGCAAATGATAGCTCCGAGAGTATGGCTATCGAGACGCTTTTTGGTTCAGATGTCGCCATAAGCTCCACTAAGTCATATACTGGACACACTCTTGGTGCTGCTGGAGCTATTGAAGCCATTGTCTCTGCTATGGCGATACAAAAGCAGATACTACCACCAAACAAGAAGCTCGTAGATACAGAGTTTAGCAACCTAAACTACATAAAAGAGCCAAAAGAGGTCAAAATCCGTTATGTTATGAGCAACTCTTTTGCATTTGGCGGTAATAATACCTCTTTGATCTTTGGAGCATTACAATGAGGTTAAATTTAGAGATTTTAGATGCTTTTTTGTTATATTCAAAAGATGAAATAGAGGAGCTAAATACAAAAGTTCTTGTGCCTCAAATGGTTTTTAGAAGAAGGCTTACAAGAGCCTCAAAGTTAGTCATAGAGGCTCTCTCTGGTATAGATGCAAAAAATCTTCGCATAGTTCATGGAAGTTCATTTGGGGAGTTGCTGGCATCGGCAAATATTTTAAAAGCTATTTTAGAAGATGATATGCTCTCACCAACAGATTTTCAAAACTCTGTTTACAACACAGCTGTCTCTTATGCTTCCATACTATTTGAAAATAAAAATGAGATAATGACCATCTCAAGTGGAGATGAAACCTCATTGAAGGTACTAAAAGCTGGGGCTATAAAGGCTCTTGATGGAGATGAGTTGGCTCTAGTTTGTAGTGAAGCTATAAATATACCTAACATAGATGAAATAAACTCTTGTGCGAAGTATCTTGAGTGTGTCGTCGCACTTAGGGTAAGATCCTCAAGCAAGGAGGCAAATCTTAGTTTAGATGGCGTAAAAGATGATGGCTTTGTTCCATCTCTAAAGCATATGGTGTTTGTCGCAAAAAATTTTAACAAAAATAGTATTTTAGCCATAGATATATGATAAATATTCCGCATAAAAAACCAATAAGATTTGTCAATGAAGTGTTGAGCTTAGATGATAGTTGTGCTATGGTTAGCGTTAGCTTTTTTAAGCCCCCAACTTTAGCAATGATCTGTGAAGCGGCTGCTCAAAGTAGCGGAGCTTTTGCTAAGAAGCAGACTTTAGGGTATCTGCTCTCAATAAGAGATGCACTCCTTTTAGCTGAGCCACAAAGTTTGCACTATAATGTAGATATCAATCTAACTGCAAGCTTTGACAACCTCCTTGAGTATAGCTTCAGACTTTTAGCTGATGGGATCGTCTATGCTCAAGGAAGTATTATTATTAAAGTTCTCTAGTTGTCATTGGAGTAGAGTACCTCTATGTCATCTGATGAGCTTTTCCTTGCTTTAAATCCCTGCTTAAGCTCAGGAAAGGTTTTTTCTAAAACTGCTTGAAGCTTATCTTGTGTGACAGGTTTTAGCATATAGCCTCTAGCACCCGCTTTTATGGAGGAGAGCACCATCTGCTCTTGTCCATGTGAAGTTGCCATTATGATCTTAGCATTGGCATCATTTTGTTTGATGAGTTTTACTGCCTCTATGCCGTCCATATCGGGCATGGTGATATCCATAGTGATGAGATCTGGCTTTAGGCGAGCTGCTTTTTCTACCGCCTCGACGCCATTTTTAGCTTGATCCATCACTTCGCAACCTAGGTTTTTTAGAAATTTCTCCATATTTCTTCTTGCTATGAGAGAGTCATCTACTATCAAAACTTTTATCATATTAGCTCCTAATATTTGCTGTTTTTGTGTTTGGTTTTACTACGGCTATATACATTGAGCCAAAAAGTGTATCGATCGTTGTGGTGGCAACTCGTGCTAGTTTGTCTTTAAACACGGAGTCTATCTCATCTATATAGAGTGGTGTTGAGATGTTTATGGCAACTCCTGTTGGCGGAGTTTGTAGGGCGTTTCCCACGATGATATTTATAGCTTCGCTAGAGATACTCTCTCTAAGTTCAACTAGCTCATCTTCGCTCACCTCTTCGCCATTTAGGCAGTGACCAGCAACTATATCAAAAAGCTGTGAGTCATAGCCGATGGCTACAAAGAGGCTTGAGTTGCTAGTTATGGCGATGAGTGAGCTGTTTTTGATGTTAGATGTGTCACTAAACACCTCTGATCTTAGCTCTCCTATCTTGGATCTAATATCTAGATCTGCATCTAAAAACTTTGCTGCCCTATCTCTAATAGGCTCAAGCATACCAAAAAGTTCGTTTTCCATCACAACTCCTTACACTGTAATATAAAAGTAAATGTACTACCAACACCTAGCGTGCTCTTTACCTGCATCTTGCCACCTATGGCATCGAGTTCAGCTCTTGTGGCACTAAGCCCCACGCCTCTGCCTGAGATGTCGCTAGTGACATCTTTTGTAGAGAGGTGGTCGCGAAATATAAGAGCAAAGATATCGCTATCGCTTAGGTTTGAGAGATCTTCTTCAAAAACTATACCATTTTGCAGAGCTTTTGTTATCACTTTTTGTTTATCTATGCCCGCACCATCATCTGCTATCTCTATGATGAGGCTACTACCTAGCTTCTCAAACTTGCACGATATGCGACCGATCTCATCTTTGCCTGCTTCTAGTCTAGTTTGAGCCTCTTCTATGCCGTGATCTATGCTGTTTCTAAAGATATGCACGAGAGATTTTAGAAATGGTTTTAGATCTTGTGAGACATAAAGAGTCTCATCGCCCTCAATGATGAGCGGGTAGATGCTCTTATCTAGCCTAGTGGCAAGCTGTTCGCTCATCGTCGCATATGGTCTTAGTTGCGAGACTAGACGCACTCTTGTGAGGTGTAAGATCTTGCTAAATATATCTCTATATGGTACCACTTTTTGATCAGTTGAGGTGAGAAATGAGAGGATTTTATCTTGCAACTCGCCTAAGTAGTTTGAGTCTATCTTGATGTAGTTGGCATCTTCTAAGAACTCACTCCCAAGTATCTCTTCGATGCGTCTCATCTCGCGAACAAAGGGCTTTTTAAAGTCATGATCGGCGATGATATCGATGATCTCTTTGTTGCTAGTGATGTTGTTGTAGATGAGATGTGAGAGGCGACTCTCAAGGTTGTGCAAAAAATTGACCATATTTTGCATATAAAGTTGCGAAAAAGTACCCTTAAATGTATGCACTTCACGGTAGATGTTGTTTAGATTTGTGTTCGCATCGAGTGCTGTATCTACTAGTTTTGAGCTGTTTTTCATAAACGCCTCATACTCTCTTTTTAGATCAAAAAAGATCTCCGAGTCACTCACGATCTCAACGATCATCTTTAGAGCCTCTTGCTCCTCTTTGATGCGGTGCTCAAGCTCTTTTTGGGTGGTTATGTTGGAGATGATGAGCATCACTCGTTTGTTGTCAAGCACTCTGTACTCTATCTTTAGCACAAGTGAGTTTAGCTCCACTTCGCTTGGCAGTAGAGAGATGATGCACTCTTGTAGCGCCTCATCTTCTTGATCTAGTGCATCATTTATCGCTTCGCGGAATAGATCTCGCTTCTGGTTGGAGCTAAAAAGTATGGTTGAGATATCCTTGCCAGCTATCTGTTCACCTAGCAAAGTGATGCACTCTTTGGAGTATTCGCTATCTATAACAAGGGAGCGATCTATGGTTAAAAAGCCCTCGCCAGTGTTGTTTAGAAGCGTAGAGATCTTCTCTGCAAATATACTTAGCTCGCTATTTTTCTCATCTATGGTCTTGATCATCTGGTTAAACCCACCATATAGATCACCAAACTCATCATCTCTAGTATCAGCTATCTGCAAGGAGTAGTCATTTCTGCTTGAGATCTCCTCCATGACCCCTTTTAGCCTAAAGATGGGCAGTGTAAAGATCTTTTGGAGTCTATATGCTACAAAGATTATGATAAGTAGAACCACAACCGCGACCATACTTTGAGCTAGAAGCTGATCTTTGATGGTTTTGGTTATCTCTTTTGTGTCACTTGCGATAACAAGAGAGGCTAGAAGCTCACCATCAAAGTAGATAGGCACTGCACTTATAATGTGAGTAGTGCCACTATGTGCAAACTTGTTCTCAAACCCTTTTTGCTTAAAGAGAGTCTCTATCTGATCGTTTGTAACACCACTGCTAGATCTAGCGTAAGATGCAAAAAGTTCGCTTTGAGCTTTAAAGATAAATGCGTTTGTGATGTTGCTATTTAGCTTGAGCGAAGAGAGGATCTTCTCACTGCTAACGGTATCATCAAACTCAATAGGAGCTGTGAGGTTTTGAGCAACTATCTCGGTGAGTTGTACAAGCGAGTTGATGCTTTGTGTCTTCTTGTTCTCTATGGTGTAGAAAAATAGTGCCACAGATGAGAGCAGTATAGCAAGCATTGCACTAAGGCTAAGTAAAAATGCGAGTTTATCTTTGATGGAGCGTTTTTTGATCATTACTAAAACCTATACGCCAAAGATGCGTAGTAGTATGCACCGCTGTACCCAAATGGTGAGTAGCGGGAGTAGGGTTTTACGCCTGTGGAGCCGTAGTTGTTGTTGATAACACCGCTCCACTCATTTGGGTATGTGTCAAAGAGGTTGTGTGCCCCTACAAAGAGATCTAAGCTTTTGCTAAAGGCGTAGGAGATATCAACATCGCATAGCCATTTTGAGTTAAAGTCGTACTGTTTGCCCTCGATCACTTGAGCATATTTGCCATATCTTGAGACATTTAGTGTGATGGTGGTTTTGTCAATATTGTAGCTATTTAGTATGCGAAGAGCCTCTTTTGGTTGTCCATGCTCCATTCGATCCACCTGCTCAAAGGAGTTGGCTCGGTTTTGAGTTGGGTTGTTAAATGAGATCACCTCATTTTTGGAGTAGTTGTACCAGATGGTGCTATCTAGCGATGAGCTGTTTGCAAACTCCTCTTTGTGTGTTAGCTTTAGATCTACACCTTGCGTGTGGGTATCGACTGCATTTGTAAAGAAGCGTGCTTTATCTACACCGTGTGCTAAGAGTATGGCGTTTTGTGCTGGCGTGGCACCCGCTCCGCCTATCTCGTTTGAGAGCATTATGCGGTCATTTACTTTTGTGTGGAAGTAGTCTATGCTAAGAGATGTCTTGCTAGTTGGCGAGTAGATCGCTCCAATGGTGAAGTGTCTGGATTTTTCAGCTTTTAGATCTTTAGATCCTAAAGCTCTTGAGATCTCATCATCAACCCTAAATGTCCCCTCAACAAGTCCGCCAAAAGTAGATGTTTGTGAGTAGTATGACTGTGCAAGCGAAGGTGCTCTAAAACCCGTGCTAGCTGAAGCTCTAAGCAGTAGGTTTTGGCTAGCTTTGTACCCAAGAGCAAGCTTAGCATTTAGCGTAGATCCAAAGTCGTTGTAGTGCTCATAGCGAGTGGCGATATCTAGTGTAAAGTCACTGCTAGGTTTGTAGAGTGCATCTAGGTAGAGTGCGTAGTTTTTTCTGGACTTATCTTGTGCATTGTCTGGGTGGTACCCTGCAAAACCTTGCGAGATGCCATTTGTGTATGAGGCTTCATCACCGCTTTTGATCTCATAGTTTTCATACCTAAACTCGACGCCACCTGCTAACTCAAAAAGACCAAAACTCTGCTTTAGATCTAGGTTTGTGCTGTTTTGTAAAAACCTAAGCACTCCTAAGTTAAAAGATCTAGGCGAGGTAGCACCATAGCCGTAGTTCATACTGTTTGTGAGGTAGTATCTGATCTCATTATATCCTAGAGTGTTGCTTAGATCCCAGTTTAGCCCGCTTGAGGTTTTGTCCTTGATGCCTAGCGTAAACGATGCGTCGTTTATCTTAGCGTTTATCATCGGTAAAAAGCCATCGGGGTAGAGCAGTGTGGTAGCGGGGTTGTGATCTGCTGGGCGGAAAAATGCACTCGCCTCGCTATCGCGGTAGTTAAATATAATATTTGAGTAGATAGATGCGTCATTTTCAAGATTTGTTTCGTTGTTTAGTAGAAGTTTGAGATCTTTTGCTTTTGGTAGTCCTGCGTGCGATGGGTAGAGGTATGCTCCTTTTCTAGCTCGCTGTGTCTTTTGTTGCTGTGACGCTTCGATAGTTAGGTTTGTGTAGCCATCATAACGCTGAGGTAGACTTACAAATGCACTAGCACTTACCCTCTCGCCATCTTTTTTATCTCTTATTCCAGTATGAAGTGAAGCTTCGCTATCAAAACCATACCCTTTTAGTATGATATTTACCACGCCACTGATGGCATCAGATCCATACTGTGCAGCAGCACCATCACGAAGGATCTCGATCTTCTCAACTGCTACTAGAGGGATAGTGTCCAGATCTACGCCACTTGAGCCTCGCCCAATGGTTGCATTTACATTTAGTAGAGCTGAGGTGTGGATCCGTTTGCCATTTACTAGCACAAGCACTTGATCAGGCGACATTCCACGAAGTGTAAATATACGGATATGATCACTCCCATCTGCGATAGAGGTTTTTGGTGAATTGTACCCTGAAACGAAGTAGCGAAGTGCGTCGCTTAGGTTTGTGTAACCTGAGTGTTTGATCTGCTCGTGCGTGATCACATCAGTTGGCACTATGGAGCTTGAAGTGCCTACCGAACCACTGCGTGAACCCACCTCTGCACTAAGTTCGCTTTGCATATTTAGTATATCTTCTAAGTCGCTATCGAGGGTATCTGCTAGCAAAAGCGAAGAAAGAAGCGTTGAGGTTAAAATATATTTTTTCATCTAAGAACCCTTTATGACTTCAGCTATTTGAAGTAGCGATGAGTTGATCTGTAAGTTGGCATCTTTTGCACTATCTAGGTTGATCTTTAGCTTCACTTTTTGTGCGACAAATGAGATCTGAACTATGCCACTCTTTTCAGCAAAACCTTTTTGATCACTTATGGTTAGAGCCTTTGCTTCTTTAGCTTTTTCGAGTATGAGCTTTAGCTCACTTGAGGAGAGTGCAGGTATGATGAGAACATTGCACTCTTTTATCTGTGAGGGGTCTTGTATATAGTTTATGACTACCTTTTTGCCCTTGATCTTGGCATCTTTATAGGTGTCATCAAATGCAGATCCAAACTGGTTTTTTAGTATAGTGATGACAAAGGTCTCTTTGGTCTCATCTTGCCATGTGATAAATTTGGAGATCTTCCCAATCACTTGAGCTTGGATCTCTTTTTCGCTTTGGTAAGCGTTTAGCGATGTAAATAGAACAAAGAGCACTATAAGCACTCTTGCAAACATTAACGATCCTCTTTGGATTTTGATTAATATATTTTGTTAAAAAGTGACAACATTATACAAAAATTAGGTTACATTTTGCTTTAAATTTGGCAAGTAAAATGCAACAATACCTAGGAGTGGCAGTAGTGCTGTGATGTGATAAAGTGAGATGATTCCAACACTATCGGCTACAAAACCAAGCACACCAGCTCCTATGCCACCTAGCCCAAAAGCTATACCAAAAAATAGTCCAGAGACCATTCCAACGCGATCAGGTAGTAGATCTTGTGCGTAAACTACTATGGCGGGAAATGCGGAGGCTAAAAGTAGCCCTATAATGATAAAAAGTAGTGTAGAGGCACTAAGTCCAACAAATGGTAGCATCAGAGCAAATGGAGCTGAGCCTACTATGGAGATGGCTATGATATTTTTGTGACCTATGCGATCGCCGATGCCACCGCCTGCTATGGTGCCCACAGCAACTGATGCGAGAAAGAAAAACAGATGATACTGTGCATCGATCTCGCTTATACTAAATCTCTCAACGAGGTAGAAGATAAGATAGCTACTGATGCTTGCAAGGTAGAAAAACTTTGAAAACATCAGTACAAAAAGCATACTCATAACCTTTAGCACAAAAGGCTTAGGAAATGGCGTGTGAGGCGTAGTGGCGGTTGCTTTTTTGATCTTTGTTTGTGCTTTGTACCAGTTGCCAACGCCTGTGAGTATGATCATAGCTACAAATGTCAAAAACGCAAACCAAACTATACTCTTTTGCCCATTTGGAAGTACGATCCACGCAGCTAAAAGTGGGCCAAACGCCATTCCTATGTTGCCACCTACTTGAAATATAGACTGAGCAAGCCCACTCTGTCCAGCTGATGCCATTCTAGCTACTCTTGATGACTCTGGGTGAAAGATGGACGAGCCGATTCCAATGGTTGCAGCACCGACTAAAAGCAGTGCGTAGCTATTGGCGTATGCAAACAGGAGTAGTCCAGCAAGTGTACTTAACATGCCAAAAGCAAGCGAGTAGGGCATAGCTCGGCGGTCGGTGTAGATCCCAACTAATGGTTGAAGAAGTGAGGCGGTGAGTTGAAACACAAGTGTGATAAGTCCGATCTGAGCAAAACTTAGCACAAACTCACTTCTAAGAAGCGGGTATAACGCCACTACAAGCGACTGTATGAGGTCATTTAGTAGGTGCGAAAAGCTAATAGCTATTAGCACCCCAAAGGCAGGTTTTTGCATCTTTATGTATCGTAAGAGATCGCAGCAGCCCTCTCTTTGTAGGCGTGCAAGGCATCTTTGGTGCTAGTGTGGTTCAAAAACTCATCTAGCTGTTTGTGCCTCTGCTCTAGGATAGTCTCAAATTCATTTTGAGTAGAGGGACGATCTCCTATAAACTTATCTAGTAGTATGTTGCTACTTCCCATTAGCACTAGGTAGCTTTGATCTCTAAAGTCAAGCATCACAACGCTATTTTTGGGATCTATCATTTTTTGGAAGCGGATACTCACACCATCGCCACTAGGTATAAACTCTCGTGTGCTTAGATCTGATGGGGCTTGTGGCTTTGGTACTTGAGTGCCACCAGAGGCTTCAAATAGCCATGGTGAGCCACTCTTACTGTTTGTTTGTGTAGTCACCTTTTTCTTTAAAACAAGCAGTATGATGATCCCAACTATGAGTATGGCGATGACGATGTAGTAGCTACTATCTAGCTCAGACTCTTTTTTGGTTGGTAGTTGGCTTAGTGGTGTGGAGGTGGCATCGCTTTTTTGTGCAAGATCTTTGCTAAAGCGAAGCCTAAGCCCGTATGAGTCAGAGGTTTTTGATACTTGAAGCTTTATGTGCGATGGGACAGAAGCTACGATCTGCGTGTAGTTTTGCATCGGTGTGATGGTTATGGAGTTGATAAAGTCTGAGCTTAACTGCTTAACTTTTGAGCTCTCTATGGTGGCGTCATCTAGCTTTACTATGATGGCATCATTTGAGCTACTCTGCTTGATCGCTCCATCAAATGGCGTGTCAAATGTGATCATAACATCAACGCGATCAGATCTATCGTAGATGTTGTAGTTTAAGATCTTTGAAGCACTAAGTAGAAGTGGCAAAACAAGTATAAGAAAAAGTCTCATTATCTCTCTTTTGATAGATGGTATATAACTGCGTTTGAGTCCAAAACCTCATTGATACGAATGGCTAAGTTTTTCTCATAGACCATAACCTCGCCACGACCTAGTATGCGACCATTTACATAGGACTCTACGCTCTCGCCTGCTGGTTTTTTAAGATCTACAACAGAGCCTTTCTCAAGTGCTAAAAGCTCTCTGATACTAAGCTCTGTCTCACCTAGAAATGACTCAAAAACCACTTCCATATCGAGTAGCCCTGTGTAGTCCATCCACGATAGCTCCTCATCTATATCAAACTCTTCGCCCTCTTTGTAAGCTTTTTTTCGTCTTGACATCTTAAAGCTCCTTTAGTGCTAAAACTATCTTATCTTCGTCTATGCTTAGGCATCTAAACTCATCATAAAGCGTGTCGCACTCTGAGACACATGATGGTGTTGAGATCTTTGCTCCAATGCCTAGTTGCTCATTTAGTAGCACTTTTGCACTCCCTACGACTAGGTTTGATGTCTCTAGGATCATATCTTGTAGTGTCTCATCATCGCTTATCTCCTCTTCTAAAAGAGCAAGTGCAACTCTTTGTGCAAAGCTTGGCATCGCCTGCAGGTAGATCTTGTAACTCTTGCCATCATCTAGATCTATGCCTATGCTAGCGATTATGGTGTCGCACTCTAGTGCGTCTTTGCTTAGCTTGTGAGGAGATCTGATCTGATGTACGCAGAAGTTCTCTAGTGCCTCAAGTATGGTTTCAAACAATTTTTCCCCTCTTTGGTACAACTCTTGATGTTTGCAAAAATTATACTTTAAATAAGCTAAATTTTCAAATCATATCGTTATAATCCGTAAATGTTAAACATAGCAGAGTTACTACTTCTTGGCTCATGTGTGGGTTTTTTGTCAGGCTTTTTTGGCATAGGTGGTGGTACTGTTTTGGTACCTGCACTTATGCTAATGGGCTTTGCCATCAAAGACGCCATTGGGATCTCATCTATGCAGATGGTTTTTTCCTCCATCTTTGGAAGCTACCTAAACCGTAAAAACCGCTCGCTTGATCTTCGCATGGGGCTTATTATCGGCAGTGGTGGCTTTGTGGGGGCTATCTTTAGTGGTTTTATGGCTACTAAAATGGACGATGCTCTGCTTGAGAGCATCTTTTTGTTGTTTGCGATCTTTGCTCTTGTGAGGCTATTTATACAACCAAAAACTCCTAAAAAACAGAGAGAAGTTAGCGAGTGGATCCTCTTTGTGCTTGGGATATTTTTAGGTGTAGCTGGTATGCTTGTAGGAGTTGGCGGGAGCATACTTTTAGTGCCTATTTTGGTTGGATTTTTACACATCGATATAAAAAGAGCAGTCTCAAGCGGGCTATTTTTCGTGGTTTTTAGCTCCATTTCAGGTTTTGCATCGCACTACATAAGTAGAGGTGTAGATCTGCATAGTGGCATAGTTGTGGGGCTATCCTCACTCGCGGGTGTCTATCTGGGCATCATACTTAAAGAGAGAGTAAGCGTTTTACTACAAAGAAGACTTTTAGTCCTTTTTTATCTTATTATTGTTATATATCTGTTGTTTAGGTTATTTTGAGGGTGGTTTATGAAAAAAGATATTATTAAAATAGTGGGTGCAAGGGAGAATAACCTTAAAAATATCTCTCTTGAGATCCCAAAAAATGAGCTTGTTGTCTTTACAGGGCTTAGTGGAAGTGGTAAGAGTACGCTTGCTTTTGACACGCTTTATGCTGAGGGGCAAAGACGCTACATAGAGTCGCTCTCATCATATGCAAGACAGTTTTTAGATCGCATCTCAAAGCCCGACATAGATAAGATCGAGGGGCTAACCCCAGCTATTGCCATAGATCAAAAGACCACCTCAAAAAACCCTAGATCTACGGTTGGAACTATAACTGAGATCTATGACTACTTGCGACTACTCTACGCTAGAGTGGGTGTGCAACACTGCCATCAGTGCCACAAAAAGATCTCACAAATGAGTGCAAGTGACATCATAAAAGAGGTGCTAAAACTACCAGCTGGCTCAAAAATCGTGCTTCTAGCTCCGCTTGTGAGGGAGAAAAAGGGGAGTTTTAGCGATCTAGTGGAGTCGCTACTGCAAAAGGGATTTGTGCGAGCGATGGTCGATGGCGTGATGGTTAGGCTTGATGAGGAGATGGAGCTTAGCAAGACCAAAAAACACACCATAAAAGTGGTCATAGATCGTGTTGTAGTAAGTGATGAAAACGCTCAAAGAGTCGCTACTAGTGTAGAAAAAGCACTTCATGAGAGTTACGGTGAACTCGAGATCGAAGTGCTAAACCACGAGGAGGTGGGGCTAGAGTCTAGCCTTATCTACTACTCTATGCACAACGCCTGTTTTGACTGCAAGATAAGCTTCGATCCGCTTGAGCCGTTGTCGTTTTCGTTTAACTCCCCAAAAGGGGCGTGTAGTGAGTGCGATGGGCTAGGGATCCGCTACACTCTTGATGTAGCTAAGATCATAGATCCAGATCTAAGCATCGAAGATGGGGCGGTTAAGATACTCTATGGCTTTAACAAAGGCTACTATTTTACGATGCTAAAGGGGTTTTGTTCCTCGCAAAAGATAGCGACAAACAAGCCATATAGCGAGCTTGAGGAGCATCACAAAAAGGCGATACTTCATGGAAGCATCGATGAGGTGAGTTTTAAGTGGAAGTCGCACGATGTCAAACGCCCATGGTTAGGGGTGATGAAGATCGCTTATGATATATTTAAAGATGAGAAAGATCTAGGTGAATATATGAGTGAAAAGAGTTGCTCAAAATGTGGTGGGCATAGGCTAAAACAGGAGTCTTTGGCGGTTAGAGTAGCAGATACCACCTTGCCAACCCTGCTAGATCTACCCATCTCAAACACATATAAGTTTTTCAAAACTAGCTCAAACTTTGGCTACCTAAGCAAACAGGCAAAAACCATCGCTGAGCCTATACTAAATGAGCTTCAAGAGAGGCTATTTTTCTTGCATGATGTGGGGCTAGGTTATCTTACACTAGGGAGAGATGCTAGGACGATTAGCGGTGGAGAGGCTCAACGCATTCGCATAGCTTCGCAGATAGGTAGCGGGCTAACGGGCGTGATGTATGTGCTTGATGAGCCAAGTATCGGGCTTCATGAGAGAGACACCCAAAAGCTGATACGAACCCTTAGAAGCTTGCAAGAGCGGGGCAATAGCGTTATAGTTGTAGAGCATGATAAGGAGACTATAAAGAGTGCTGATTTTATAGTCGATATCGGGCCAGGGGCGGGTAAGTTTGGCGGAGAGGTGGTCTTTAGCGGGACTTTAGCTAAGCTTAAAAAGTCCAAAACTCTTACAGCTGAGTATCTAAGTGGCAAGAAAAAGATAGAGTATTTTCATAGAAGAGCACAAGCTAAATATATAGAGATCAAAAATGTTACGCTAAACAACATAAAAGATCTAAGTGTCTTGCTTCCGCTCAATAACTTTGTCTGTATAACAGGGGTGAGTGGAAGCGGTAAAAGCTCGCTTATGCTTCAAACTCTTTTGCCAGTGGCAAGAGAGCTACTAAACCACGCCAAAAAGGTAAACAAGGTTGCGGGTGTGGAGATCAACGGGCTTAGCGAGGTGGATAAGGTGATCTACCTTGATCAAAGCCCCATCGGTCGAACTCCACGCTCAAACCCCGCGACATACACGGGCGTAATGGACGATATAAGATCACTTTTTGAGCAGACAAAAGAGGCTCAGATCAGAGGTTTTAGTGCTTCAAGGTTTAGCTTCAATGTCGCAGGTGGGCGGTGCGATAAGTGTCAAGGAGATGGTGAGATCAAGATCGAGATGCACTTCTTACCAGACATAATGGTTAAGTGTGATGCGTGTGGCGGTAAACGCTACAATGCCCAAACGCTTGAAGTGCACTACAAGGGCAAAAATATCGCCGATGTGCTCTCTATGAGTGTTGATGAGGCGTATGAGTTTTTTAAAAGTATCCCAAAGATGAAGCAGAAGCTAAAAACTCTCGTAGATGTGGGGCTTGGCTATATCACTCTAGGGCAAAATGCGACAACTCTCTCAGGTGGAGAGGCACAACGCATAAAGCTCTCAAAAGAGCTAAGCAGAAAAGATACAGGCAAGACTCTTTATGTACTTGATGAGCCAACAACGGGTCTGCATTTTGCCGATGTGGATCGCCTTATTAGAGTGCTACATCACCTTGTAGATCTAGGCAATAGCGTGATGGTGATAGAGCACAACTTAGATATGATCAAAAACGCAGACTATATAGTCGATATGGGGCCAGATGGTGGAAGTGCAGGGGGGCTTATAGTAGATGTAGGCTCGCCAGAAGAGGTGGCAAGTAGGTATAAAAAAACTAAAAGTTATACGGGTGAATTTTTAGCTCTTGAGCTTAGTTAAAAGATAGTATCTACGATCTGGTTTTTGTAGCGTAGTGCCTCAATGGAACGCTTTATGTAGCGGTTTTCCTCCCTTAGAGCGTCATGTTCGCTCTTTAGTTTGGAGATGTCACGACTAATAAAGTAGATCTGCTGGTTTAGGTAGATCTTTGGAAAAGCTAAAACCATGACAAGTGAGATAAGAAGTAGTGTGTAGAGTAAAAAGTTGCCATCGACCCCTTTTTTAGGATCTAAGACTCTGCTTACCTCTTCTAAAAGCTGATCTTTTTCGCTCACGCCCACTCCTACTTAAACTCAAAAATCCTTAGTTTTGCACTTCTGCTTCTAGGGTTTTGAGCCATCTCATCATTTTTTGCCATTATAGGCTTTTTTGTCACAGTTTTACCTAAATCGTTATTATTGCCACACTCACAACGCATAGCATTATCATCACAGATACACCGCTTAGCCCACTTGGCAAAGTAGTTTTTGACTATGCGATCTTCTAGCGAGTGAAAGCTGATGATAGCAACTATCAAGCCTTTTGGTTTAGTAGTGGCTAAAAAATCAAGCAGGCTTCTAAGCTCACCTAGCTCATCATTTACCTCTATGCGGATCGCTTGAAAAAGCAGAGTTGCGGGGTGGATCTTTTTGGTTTTTTTAAGATCTAGTGAGTTTAGCAGATCTTCGGTATTAGTAAATGGTCTAGTGTGAGTTATCTTTGAGGCGATGCTTTTGGCATTTGGCATCTCGCCATACTCTCTTAGTATCCGCTCAAGCTCACTTTGTGAGTAGCTATTTAGCACATCTAGTGCACTAAGTGCTGTATCTCTATCCATTCGCATATCGAGATTTGGTGAGTTAAAGGAGAAGCCTCGCTCCTTTTTATCTAGCTGAAGCGAAGAGACTCCAATATCTGCTAAAACGCCCTTGATGTTGGAGTTTTTTGCAAATGCCTCTTTGATGCCTTGTGAGTATCTAGCCTTGATGATGCTAGATCTATCTTGGTACTTCTCTAAAAGCTTAGAGCTAAACTCTATGGCGTCGATATCTTGATCTATGCCTATAAGCTTGGCGTTTGGGTAGGAGTCAAGCAGAAGTGATGTATGCCCAGCGTAGCCGAGTGTGCAGTCCACAATGGTAGCATCTGCAACACTTTTAAATGCCTCTACCACCTCGCGGTAGAGAACTGGTATATGAGGTGAGCTCAAGTGCGACTTAGTGCTTTTTTGACATGCTCATCTGCCATAGTGATGTTCCACTCTGGCTCCCAAACCACCTCAACATAGACCTCTATGATGCCCTTCATCTTCATAACAGCTTCTTTGACCCACTGTGTGATCATCTGGTGCATTGGGCAAGCTTTTGTAGATAGTGTCATCTTGACATACGCTTTGCCGTTTTCATCACACTGTGCATCATAGATAAGTCCCATCTCCACGAGGTTAAAACCAACCTCTGGATCTATAACAGTAGAGATTGCTAAAAATAGTTCCTCTTTTGAGTACATAAAAAATCCTTATATCTTAAAGTTTACCATATAGTATATAGTTCTAAAAAAAGCGATGGAGCTGATGAGTAAAAATGATGCTCCAGCTTTTAGAAACTGATCTTCGCTAGTTAGTATGCCGATGGTAACTAGCACAACGCCAGCTATGCCAAAGTGTAGTTGTGCATGAGAGCTTTTTGATGGTAGCATATCTGCTAGCATCGGTACTTTTTGCTTGCCTACAAGTGGGCTAAAACGCTCAAACCAGACCAAAAATGGCACGATCTTGTACATATGCCCTGTGATCGCAAAGCCAAAAAGTCCAAAAAAGAGTAGCCAACCAGATGCAAGCATAAAGCGTTCAGATGCACCAAATGCGTAGCTAAGGGCAAAAAGTATGGCTAGAACCATCGAGTGGTAGGCAAATATGAGTGACTTTGCGTAGATATCGATCTCTTTTCTAGCTCTAGTTTTGTAGATGGAGGCTACAAGGTTGTAGTAGATGGTGAGTGAAACTACACCAAGGGCGTAGCTTGCGTACTCAAAGATCACCACGCCACTAAGCATATGCAAAAAGATAAACACAACTGATGCACTCATAAGAGCCATGGCAGTGGTGAGTGGTTTTTTGCTAAAGCCGTGTGATAGCCCAAACATAGGCAGTAGCACTACACTAAGCCCCATAAGAGTTATGAAAACATAACCACCAACAACAGCAAATATATGGCTTTTTAAAAAGGTGAGTATGTTTAGATCTATAAGTCCTGCGTAGCCTAGAGCCATCACTAGCCCAAAGATGATGCCAAAGAGCAAGAAGATGTTGGCTATGAGTATGCTACTCATCACAGAGGTTAGTGAGCTTACTTTTCTAAGGGTCAAAAAGATCTCTGCTATGAAGATGAGAAATGCGATAAGCACCACCATACCGCCAAATGGTAGCAAAGTAGGGTAGAGTATAAAGCCTAGTGCCATCATAAGAGTACCTACTAAAAGTAGTGGCCAGATGGCGTAAAATAGCTCTACGCCAAAGTGCCCCACCTCAAGTACTACTGGTACTAGTTGAGCCATTGCACCAAATATGATCATCATCACAAAGCCTAGCAAAAAGAAGTGCACAAAAGCGAGTATCTTTGGGTGTGCGATGGCTAGATCTGCAGGTGTGATGAAGAACAAAAAGATGCTAGAGAGTATATAAAATAGACCCCCAACTAAAAAGTATGGGAGTATAAGTTTAAATGGTGGTGCAAAATCTTGTGAGATTTGTAACATTAGTGGTTGATGTTTTGTAGATCTGTTGTGTTTAAGGCAGATGCGTTGTTGCTAAATGTAACAGCTACTAGTCCGCCCTCGATCTCTTGTGACTCGTAGTTGATGTCATCTTGAAGGTTTTTAAACAGTCCCATTGGCATTTTGTGGTTGATCATAACTAGCTTATCGTTTGTGCCTTTTATGAGTTTTAGCCCAGCTACCGCATTTACCATCGGTTCTGGTGGTCCGCATTTTGATGTGTCAAAGTAGTATGTGCTCTCGCCATCTTTGCTTAGTTTGTAAAAATCAACGCTTGCTTGTTCAACTTCAATCTTTTGGGCTTCGCTTGGAATTGCTGACATTTTGTATCCTTTAATATTTTTAAAATTATATTGCAAATATCACATTTGATGGTTGATTTGTATCAAACCTATCTTATGTGCCCCTCACCGTAGATCTTGTACTTGTAGGTTGTAAGACCCTCGATCCCCATTGGGCCACGAGCGTGGAGCTTGTTGGTGCTTATGCCAACCTCCGCACCAAAGCCAAACTCGCCACCATCGGTGAATCTTGTAGAGGCGTTTAGATAGAGTGCCGCTGCGTCGATGGAGTTTAGAAACTTCTCTGCGGTTGTGACATCTTGAGTGATGATAGCCTCGGAGTGCCCTGAGCCGTGGCGGTGGATATGCTCTATGGCTCCATCTACACCATCAACCACCTTTATGTTTAGTATGTTTGCAAGATACTCTGTGTCGTAGTCCTCCTCGCTTGCTGCTTCTATGTCGATGATAGATCTGCTAAGAGTGCACCCTTTTAGAAGTGTGGAGTGTTTGTCAAACTCCGCCTTTAAGCGAGGTAGCAGATGCTGTGCAACTCTCGCATCGACCAAAAGCGTCTCCATAGCGTTGCAGACTCCTGCTCTTTGGGTTTTGGCGTTGATGGCGATTGCTACCGCATCATCAGCTTTTGCGGCGGCGTCTATGTATGTGTGGCACTGCCCTTTGTCATGCTTAACCACGCTTACTGTTGCGTTTTGACTCACAAACTTTATGAGTGCCTCTCCGCCTCGTGGAATTATGAGATCTACAAACTTATCCATCTTTATGAGCTTTGCCACACCCTCACGCGAGCTATCTGGTAGAAGCGAGATGAGTGAGGTTGGCAGAGAGTTTTTCGCTAATGTAGCTTGTAGTACTTTTGCGATCGCTTGGTTAGAAAACTCCGCCTCTTTGCCACCTTTTAGCACGCATACATTTGAGCTTTTAAAACAGAGTGCGGCGGTGTCGCTTGTCACATTTGGACGCGACTCATAGATGATGCCAATCACTCCGATGGGTATGCTAACCTTTTGGATCCTAAGCCCATTTGGGGTGCTCCAACCATCTAAGATCTTGCCCACAGGCTCTTTTAGAGCTGCGATCTCCTCAATCGCCACTGCCATCGCTTCAACTCTTGACTCATCTAAAAATAGCCTATCTTTTAGTGCGTTAGAGAGCTCGTTTGCCTCGGCTTCAAGCATATCTTTTGCGTTTGCTTCGAGTATGGCTTTGGTGTTAGATCTAAGATCCCCCGCCATTGCTAAAAGTACTCTGTTTTTATCGTTTGTGCTTAGTTGTTGTAGTGTTCTTGAGGCGTTTTTTGCCTCGCTTAAAAATCTCTCCATCTCATCTGCTCACATTTTTTTGCAATCTTACCATAAATCAGAGTTAAAGAAAAATAGGCTATAATCCGAGCAAAAAAAGGGTTTTTATGGAGTGCGAATTTCCAACAGTAAATGCTAGCAGTGGTGAGATCAAAGCGATCTTTGATAGCATCAAAACCATAGCCGTAGTGGGGCTCTCTCCAGATGAGTCCAAAGCGAGCTTTAGAGTGTCGCAATACCTACAATCGCAAGGCTACAAAATAGTACCAATCTACCCAAAAGAGGAGAAGATCCTGGGTGAGCAGGTTTATAGATCACTTGCCGAAGTACCATTTGAGATCGATATGGTAGATGTTTTTAGAAAGCCAGATGCTCTTGTGGCAGTTGCTGAGGCGTGCATAAAAAGAGGAGATGTAAAGGTTTTTTGGGCACAAAAAGATATAGTAAACAACACTGCTGCCCAGATGGCAAAAGATGCGGGTATGATGGTGGTACAAAACCGTTGCTCTATGGTTGAGCATATGGGTCTATAATGCCACTAGATCTTAGCAGTGTTTATGAGGCAAAAGAGAGACTAAAGGGCGTCATAACCAAAACCCCGCTTAGCAGATCACAAAGCTTGAGCGAGCTTTGTGGGTGTGAGATCTACCTCAAAAAGGAGAACTTGCAAACCACGGGAGCTTTTAAGATAAGAGGAGCTTATAATAAAATAGCTTCGCTTGAGCCACAAAAAAGAGAGTGTGGCGTCATCGCTGCAAGTGCAGGTAACCACGCTCAAGGTGTGGCACTAAGTGCTGTGATGTTTGGCATAAAAGCAGTCATCGTGATGCCCGTCTCAACCCCTATCACTAAGATAGATGGGGTAAAAAGCCACGGTGCAGAGGTGATCTTAAGCGGTGCAAACTACGATGAAGCCTACGCTTTTGCACTCAAGTATGCACAAAAACACTCTCTCACCTTTGTTCACCCATTTGAAGATGAGCTTGTTATGGCGGGGCAGGGTACACTCGCCCTAGAGCTACTAGAGTGCTGTGAGGATCTAGATGCTGTGGTAGTCCCAGCAGGCGGTGGCGGACTAGTTAGCGGTGTGGCTACTGTCATAAAGGCACTAAGTCCATCGACTGAGGTTATAGCAGTGAGTGCAAAGGGTGCACCAGCACTTAAAAACTCATACGATGCTAAGAGTGCCCAAGATACTCTGCAGGTGCGAACCATCGCTGATGGGATCGCGGTGCGAGACACTTCGAGCGTGACTTTGGGGTATATACTCAAAAATGTCGATCACTTCGTAAGTGTAGATGATGCCGAGATAGCTAGTGCGATGCTCTATCTGCTTGAGAGTCAAAAGCTTGTCGTAGAGGGTGCGGGAGCTGTGGGAGTAGCAGCTCTTATGCACGGCAAACTAGAGCACCTAAGTGGCAAAAAAGTAGCCATCGTGCTAAGTGGCGGTAATGTCGATGTGACGCTTCTCTCAGTCATCATCGAGAAGGGTCTGCTCAAGTCTGGTAGAAAGATGAACCTAACAGTCACTCTCATAGATAAACCAGGCTCACTTATGATGCTAACTGAGATACTAAGAGATCTAAATGCCAATATAGTTCAGATCTCATATGATCGCACCGCCATTTCGCTTGACTATGGTGATGCAAATGTGACGCTCTCACTTGAGACAAAAGGGCTTGAGCATCAAGATGAGATACTCTCTAAGCTTAGGGAGCATGGCTATATTAGGTAGTGTTCTCATCTTCGCAAAAGCGAGGGGTCGCTCTCCTTTTTTATGATCTTTACCCCCTCTTTGTATAGCTCCTTGTATCTTCTTAGTTGCTCTACTATATGCTCTGCCATGATTTTGGGAGCATACTGCAACAGATCTACTATCTCTCTAGCCTGCTTTGAGTGACTTGTGTTGTAGCTGTTTGCATACTCGATCTCAAAGCTAAAAAGCTCGCCCTCGCTCACTCCAAGCACCTCTGCTATGTATGGTACAAGCTCGATCTTAAGCTCTCTTTTGCCATAGAGATAGCCCATCACAGTTGGTAGTGATGGCACTTCACCTGTTCTTTTGAGCTTTGGCTCAAGCATTATTAGCCTGCTAGCAAACTCCTGCTTGCTAAGCTCTTTTTCTTCTAGTAGATAGTTGATCTTTTCCCAAACTTCCATTAGATCTGCCTTTGTTTAAGATATATACAATGTTATCGTAGCAAACTACTCAAAACTATCACTATCTTCAAAAAATATAGATATGGGCACATCAAGCAGATATGCTATTTTGTTCAGGTGTTCTATGTTGAAATGGTAGTTTTTGTGGCAGATCTCACAGCAAGAAACAGTAGTTACAGACTTGAAACCCATAGCCAAACTAAGCTTAAGTTGCGTCAATCCTCTAGCTTCTCTTAACTTTTTCACATTTTGCCCAATCTTTTTGTAAAGATTTTGTGTTGAGTTACTATCTAAATCATCTATGTTTTTCAAGTTATAACTTTATATAAGAAGTTTTTAATACTAATGAGTTATAATTTTTTCTTCAACATTTATATACAAAGTTGTGCTATTTACAATTTAAGGAGACCACACAGATGGCTACACCAAAAGTACAAAAGGCTATTAGATAAAGCTAAGGCAGCGGGCATAACAAATCAAGCAGATCTAAACGCACTAGAGGCAGCACTAATAGGCAAGAGTGAAAAAGAGCAAGCCAAAGCTATCAAAAATGCTACTAAAGCATACAAGAAAGCCAAAAAAGCAACAGGTGATGCTTCTTATGCACTAGATGTAGCAAAAGCAGCTAACAACATAGACAAAGCTGTTCAAAAGGCTATCAAA
>Ga0172377_10000066_pt1 | contig 83079 bp, 71 predicted proteins | sample Pumphouse3metaG_FD_119749 | JGI IMG/M metagenome (GOLD analysis project Ga0172377, IMG submission 119749) | Leachate microbial communities from a municipal landfill in Southern Ontario, Canada - Pumphouse #3 metaG | ecosystem: Engineered > Solid waste > Landfill > Unclassified | place: Canada...
CATATGACATTTGCCATAAGGGAGGCCAGGACGAAAAAAATACCTCTTCTGGAAGCAGAGAGGAAATATCTTGGCTTTGACCATGCCGATTTAGGACGAATGTTGCTTCAACAATGGAATATCCCAGAACCTATACGTGTACTGGTAGGAAGTCATCACCGTCCTCTTGAAGCAGAGAACATAGAGGAGGCTTCTATCATTTGTGTTGCGGATGTTTTGGCTAATGCAGTTCGCCTTGGGACAAGCGGTAACTTTGTTGTTCCTGCGCCTTCTCATGACGTGTGGGAGCAACTAGAACTTTCGCAAGGATCTCTTGAAAGCATTCTCGTACAAGGAGAGAGACAAATAGCAGAAATTATGAAAATATTTTTGGTGGCGTAAAGGAAACGAAAGGAATAATAATGACACCCTACGACAAAATAAAAGCTTTAGAGAAGAAGATAAATGATCTTACCAGTGAAAGAAACACTGTTCAGCAGGTGCTTGAGGCTGCTGTTAGTTCTGCTGGTTTTACATCGGGATTAAGTCGTTCTATTGATATTAAAACTATTCTTGAACAGACTGCAGCTCGAGTTCGTTCTTTTATTCGAATTAAGGGAGTGGCTTTTTATCTTTTTTCAGAAGATGGTCTCGATTTTCCTTGTTATTATTGTGATCCAGATAGATTTTTACCCTTTATAGAGCGAGAAAAAGAGGTTTTGATAGAAGATCATACAATAGCATGGACTATTGACAGAAACAGGCCCATAATACTTTCGTCATCTCAAAATGAAGAACATATATTGCTTCATACGATCATGAGCCAAGGGCGTTCTTTAGGCTTATTGATTGGAATTCTTGATGAGGATCCATCTCAAATTTTAGATATATCATATGCGTTCTTAACGGTAGCGTTGAATTCCACTGCAAGTATCTTGCGTGATGCTGAGTATTATCGGTTGATTCAAAATTTAAATGAAGAACTTAAACAAAAAGTTGCTAAGCTGGAACAGTCTGAACAGCAATTGGAATTGGCAGTTCACGCTAAAGACCGTTTTTTAGCAAATGTAAGTCACGAAATTCGAACCCCAATGAATGCGATTCTTGGCATGGCACGTCTTTTACTTGATTCAAATCTTGCTGAAGAGCCTCAAGAAATGACACGTATTATCTTTAAGGAAGCAGAGAGTTTACTTCATCTTATAAATGATATTCTTGATTTTTCGAAAATAGAGGCTGGAAAAATAGAGATGGAGCGAGTTCCTTTCAGCGTTAATAGACTTGTAAAAGAGAGCTTAAAGGGAATTCAGCCTCTTATGGAACAAAAATGTATCGATCTTCGTTTGTCTATAGATAAGGATGTGCCTCCTATATGTGTAGGAGATCCGAGTCGTATTCGTCAAGTTCTTTCAAACTTACTCAGTAACGCTTTGAAATTTACCCATAAAGGATATATTGCCCTTAGTATTTCTTTGCCAGAAGACAATGGATTTACACATAAGCTTGCTTTCAGAATAGAAGATACCGGCGTTGGCATCCCAGAGAATCAATTTTCCAAGCTATTCCATTCCTTTACTCAGATTGATGCTTCTACAAGCAGAAAATATGGAGGAACGGGATTGGGGCTTGCAATTGCTAAAGAGTTAATTGAGCTTATGGGAGGAGAGATCGGAGTAGAGAGCCGGGTGGGAAAAGGCTCTGTATTTTGGTTTACTATACCTTTTGAGCAGGTCGAAGATGGAAGTGTCGAATTTGTAACAGAAGAGGAGCATTTTACGGACGAAGTATTACCGATGCAACCGCTAGACAAGCGGTTTAAAATTCTAGTCGTAGAGGATTCAGAAACAAACAGAAGAGTTGCAGTTGGTTTTTTAAATAAAATCGGCTGTGATGCAGATGCAGTAGAAAGTGGAAAAGAAGCACTTGAGGCTCTTTCCCAAAAAACGTACGATTTAATACTTATGGATATTCAAATGCCAGAAATGGATGGCATAGAGACAACTCAGAGAATACGAATGGGGTTTGATGATGGGACATATAGAAAAATTCCTATAATAGCGATGACTGCTAATGCGCAGGCAAGTGAAAGAGAGCGTTGCCTACGTGATGGGCTTATGGACGGGTATCTTACTAAACCAGTAATGCTTCATGAGTTATCCTCTGTTTTGAGAAAAAACTTGAGACAAAAGGATAAGATTGTTTTTCATAAAGAAAGGTTACTTGAACGGCTAGCAAATGACCAGAATTTGTTAGTTGAAATAATAAAGTCGTTCAGAAGAGACCTTCCATCTCTTCAAAAGTCTTTGAAAGAAGCTATAGATAAGGAAGATTGCCAGCAAATTTCTCGAGTTGCTCACACGTTGCGAGGTGCCGCTCTTAATGTAGGTGCAGATGAAATTGCATATGAAGCTGAAAGATTAGAAAAAAATGAGGCGTTATCCCTTTCTATGGAAGATGTGAAAAAAAACTGGTTAGAAGTGGATCAGGCGATACTTATTTTTATGAAAGGTACAGAGGAGCCTGATTATTTACTCAAATGAGGAGGAGCTATGAAAGTTTTAGTGGCGGAAGATGATGTAACATCACGATTTATGCTCAAATCTCTTTTAGAGAAGTGGGGGTACGATGTTATAACAGCTTCTAATGGCGAAGAAGCTTGGCATATTTTACGCGAGGAAAACGCTCCTAAACTTGCTGTTGTAGATTGGATGATGTCAGGCTTAGAAGGGCCGGATATTTGTAAAAAGCTAAGGGTGCTTGAAGAGGAGAAAAAGCACTCTACATATACATATGTCATAATGCTTACTGTTCGAGATGAGAAAGAGAACATTTTGGCGGGGCTTGAGGCAGGAGCTGATGACTATATTACAAAGCCATTTGATGCCCAAGAACTTCGTTTGCGTGTTGGTGTAGGAAAGAGAATTGTCGATTTACAGGAGGCTCTTCGTTTTTACGCAGATCACGATCCACTTACTGGGCTTTTAAATCGACGTGCAATATTTGAACGTCTTGATCATGAAATGGCTCGTTCAAGGCGTGAAAACCGTGCTTTGAGTGTGGCAATATTAGATGTCGATCACTTTAAGCAAGTTAATGATACATATGGTCATCTCGCGGGGGATGATGTACTTAGAGAAACGGCGTTGCGGATACAAGACCAGCTGCGTAAGTATGATGTAGTTGGCCGTTATGGAGGAGAAGAATTTTTAATAGTTCTTCCAGGCGTAGCACTTGGAGAAGCTTTGAAAATTGCAGAGCGAGTTCGAAAAAATATTGTAAAAACCACCTTCGGAGAAAAGGAAATTTTGCTTTCTGCTAGTTTAGGCGTGGCAGAGTACGATAAAATATCAGGAGTGGATGAGATTATATTTGCTTCCGATACGGCTCTCTATAAAGCAAAAAAGAGGGGGCGTAATCAAGTAGGAGCGTAGAGTAAGAGGAGGAGAGTGCCATGAAAAAGAAAATCATAACATGCCTTGCATTGTTAGCCGTGTTTGTTTTAGGTATAGCGACGGTAGGAAATGCAGCAGATTTTTCGATTTTTGAAATTCGAGAAATAGCGATCAAAGGTCATAAACTCCATATTCGAGGAGATGTTGATCTTCCAGAAGGAGCCATGTTACATTTAGCGCTTCATTTCCCGGGATTTGATGGTAAACCAGGGAATAAAAAAGATATAAAAGTACATGTTAATAAGCATCATTTTTTTGTCCAGATACGCCTGCCAAAAGGAGAGAAAAATGTATCTTGGGCAGGGATATTGCGTGCTTTCTTCAGACCGTCTTGGCAGAATGAGCAGATAAGGAAGCAAGTTGGAGCTAAGGGGGAGCATTTAAAGGGGCCTAAAGTTCGTTTTGAAAATGGAGAGAAGATCTTTTTTGATCAAAAAAATTTTTCAATAGATATTTAGCCAAAGATTAAAAATTTTTTCGAAAGATATCATCCCTCGATTCGGGGGATGATATCTTTTTCTGATAAAAATAAGTTCAAGAGTTTTCGGCTTCCAGCTTGAAAGGTGTATTTTTGAAGATTTTGTAAAGAAACCCATAAGTAAGGATAATCGAGATGAATATAGTGGGGCAGAATAACGAAGTATCCGCACAAGTCAATACGTGTATTCATTATTGTATGATTTACGGAACCAATCTCCTTAAATTTTAAGAGTTTATGATTGATAATGTTATTTATTTCAGTTATCAAAAGTTCATCTTTTGATGTGTTTTCGGAGTTAAAACTCCATGGCAGTTCCCACAAGCTTGCCCACGGTCCATTTGCATCTCTTTGTCGAATTAATATACTGCCGTTATAATAAAGAACTTCAGCAGTCGCTTGCTTTTTTTCAATACGAACTCGTTTTTTTTGTACGGGACGTTCATGCTGTACCCCTTCTTGAAAAGCTTTACATACTTTTTGAAGAGGACATTCATTGCAACGTGGAAATTTGGGTATGCAGATAAGTGCTCCCAATTCCATAAGGGCTTGATTAAAATCACGAGGTGTGTCTTTGGCAAGCATGTCTTTTGCAAAATTTTCAATTTTTTGAAGGCTGCTGTTTTTTGAGATAGCGCTCTCTATATTGAATAGTCGAGAAAAAACTCTACGTACATTCCCATCGACAGCAGTATATGGCAAATTATAGGCGATACTTAAAATAGCTCCAGAAGTGTATGGTCCGATACCAGGAAGCTTTTTCAGTATCTCTTCATAGGGTGGTACTGTTTCAAAGCCCATAGTTCGTAGTTCTTTGGCCGCTTTCAATATATTTCGAGCACGAGAATAATAACCAAGCCCTTCCCAGCATTTTAGAACTTCTTCTTCTGTTGCTTTTGAAAGAGCTTCGAGATTAGGAAAATATTCTATCCAGCGGTTGAAAAAGGGAACAACGCGATCCATTTGAGTTTGTTGCAACATTATCTCAGAAATCCAGACGTCGTAAGGAGCATATGTTTTACGCCAAGGCAAATCTCGTTTATTATACTGAAACCAAAAGAGTAGTTCTTTTTTTATAGTGGCATATTTTTCCATGACGTACGAATCCGCGTTATTTCGCGGGCATCAGACTCCCTTAAAATTACGTGATCGAAAACGTTAGATGCGGTTTTTTCCTTTTGTGTCTGAACAACAGCCTTTTCGCCGTATGTAAGCTGTTCCTTAAAAATGACATCAATTTCAGAAGGACGCATTGATTGTAATATATTTGTTGGAACGGTTTCTGCTGCCCATTCGACATAAACGGCGTTATTCACATGATTATTAATGTCCAAGTCTCTAATTCGAACGGGGTAAATATCTTCAAGGTCTATTCTTTCTAAAGGAGACAAGGAAGAAAAATCAAATTCAAAAGGAATAATTTCTTTATAATATTGGGATGTTACATGACGGTCTAGCCGCATAGGACGTTTTGTAGAATAATTTATAATTATCCAAGAGGTTGTTGCTTTTGCTAAAACCTCGCCGAAAGAAGTTGTCATTTCAAAGGCTCGAAGGGAATAAAGATTTTTGTATGGGGAATGCCATGTCCTGATTGAGAGAGCTTCATCAAGTTTGGGATATCGGATCATAGAGAGATGATAACGATGAAGAACCCATGTATACCCTTTTTCCATGAGCTGAGGAATCGACATCTCCATTCGAGAGGCATCTTTATCTGCCATATCCTGAAGGTAGTTAAAGATAGGCCCTATTTTAAGCATACTATGGCCGTCTACTTCGAAAAAACGTATATGTAATGATTCTTCATACATGGTAATTATCCTCCTGGCTGAAAGTGTAACATTTTGCATTGTTTATTATAAGGCTTTTGCAGAGATGGAGGAGGTGTTATAGCGATGGAATCCGATAGTTGGAAACAGTTTGCTTCGTTAATGGTAAAGACGCAAATCGAGAGCAGAGGAATACGAGATGTTCGGGTTTTGAAAGCGATGGCAAATGTTCCACGACATCTGTTTGTTTCTTTTGAAAATCAAGCTTTGGCATATATTGACGCACCTCTCCCTATTGGAGAAAATCAAACAATCTCGCAGCCATATATGGTAGCGAGGATGACGGAGCTCCTTTGTGTTGAACCTGGAATGAAAATTTTGGAGATAGGAACAGGCTCGGGGTATCAAGCTGCCGTACTAGCAGAGATGGGAGCCATAGTTTTTTCTATAGAACGCATTTTCTCTCTTGCGCAAAAGGCAAGAAATGTGTTATGTAATTCTGGCTACGATATTAATGTTATTACTGCTGATGGTAGGGAAGGCTACGAGAAAGAGGCTCCTTACGATGGCATTATTGTTACTGCAGCTGCAGATGTAATTGAAGAAACTTGGAGAGAGCAACTTTCATCTGGAGGACGTATTGTTGTTCCATTAAGTGTTGACGTTGGTATTCAACGTTTAGTCGTTTTGTTGAAAGCAAAAGAAGGTTGGATTGATACTCGGTATGATTATTGCCGATTCGTACCTCTAATAGAAGGAACGAGTAAAGAAGAAATGGAAGATGGAAGGAGCCGATGAGTAATGGACATAAGAATACGCTCAGGAGAAATTGAAATCGATGCAACACTCAATAACACAAAGACTGCTTCTCGTATCTCAAAAATATTGCCAATAAAAAGTAGAGCTAATACATGGGGAGAAGAAATTTATTTTACAATTCCCCTTATTGCAGATTTAGAGGACGGAAAAGAAGTAGTTGAAGCGGGAGATCTTGCTTTTTGGCCTACAGGAAGCGCTTTTTGCATCTTTCTGGGGCCTACACCTGCAAGTCAGGGAGATGAGATTCGACCTGCTAGTGCAGTAACGGTTATAGGAAAGGTCAAAGGAGATATTCAGGAATTAAAAAAGGTGAAGAATGGAGACCCTATCTTTATCGAACGGGCATAAATTTTTCACTAGTGAAGATATGTAGGAAAAAAGGGACGGTTTTCAAACCGTCCCTTTTGCTTCCTTCAAATTACTTATTATAGCCGACCTAAAAACTATATCTCCATGTAAGGTAGATGCTTCGTTCGGGTCCGTAGTAGTCCCAGGTGCTAGAGCTATAGATAAATTCTTTATCAAACAAGTTATAGCAGCTTAAGCGAACTGTATGATCTCCAGATTTCCATTCCGTAAAAATATCTGTCTGGAAATAATCGTCACTAGAAGAATAACCATTTCTATTTGCCAAATAAGAAAGAGCGAGTCCAGATGTCCAGGAACCAGAATGATGTTCAATGGATGTTTTAAAGAGCCATTCAGGGAAGCCATAACTGTTGACCCATTCATTACTTTTCTTTTCTTGTGCTTTCATCCATGTCCCGCTAAGGCCCCAAGTCCAATTACGGGCGATGTTCCATTGTCTCATGATTTCCAAACCATATGACTTAAATTGGTCGACATTTTCATAGGTATTATTACGCCAGATGATTTTATCTTCCATGTCTGAATAAAATAGACCAACATTCCAGTTTCCCGTTGCGTCTGATCCCTTTATTCCTAAATCATAATTCCATCCTTTTTCTGGTTTGAGATTGGGGTTGCCAACTGTTCCCCATGGCCCCTGAGCATGCAGCTCGTAGATACTTGGCATGGCGAAGAAACGTCCTGCAGCTATATACCACATACTTCCGTTGTCAAGAGGATATTGAAAGGTTAGCTTGGGCATAAATTCATTATAATTTTCGGCATCATCTTGTCTCCAGATTTCATAGCGGAGACCAAGTGTTCCGATAATATCCCCTATCGGACGGGAGAGTTCTACGAAAGGAGCATAGTTTGTTCGCTTTTGATCAACTTCTGGATCAAAAGAGGAAGAACGGAAGGTTGATTCCTCTCGTCTGAAATAAAGCCCCCAAGAAGCTAAGGTTGATCCCCATTGGCTTCGTTTTGCAAATTCAGTTGTAAAGGCACGATCTTTGTAATAATTGTCATCATTTTGCAGTATAAAATATTTTTGATCATCATAGCCCATTAAAATATAGTAACTGTCTCCGTTGAAACGAAATGTGTGTCGTTGGTACTCTCCTTTTTCTTTGTTCATTTCGATTGGGGTTAGCCAACCTGGTGTTTCATAGTCATTTTTATATTCGCCTATTTCACTTTTAAAGAACCAGTTTTTTCCAGAAAGATTGAGACCGTAGGCATCTTCTTTATATTTGAGAGCGTTAAAATCTTTGTTAGAGAAAGTATCTTTTAGAAGGCGATGTGCTCCTTCCTCTTTATGAGAGTACCAGATGCCGGCGTTAAGACCTTCTCCACTACCTTCTCCACGAACATAATATCTTCTCCAGTCATTGGAGCCGATTTCCCCCTCTATTGTTCCACCCTGAGTGGCTTTTTTAGTAATAATATTAATAACGCCACCTGCAGCCATAGAACCATAGATGGCAGAACCAGCACCCTTTACAACTTCTATTCTCTCTATGTTTGTAATGGGAAAGTTTCGGAAATCTACTGAGGCAGCTCCAGCTGCGTGAGAAGATCTGTAATATGGAACACCATCTACGAGCACTAGAATTTCTGTTACATAACCTCTAATAGTAACTTGTGAGGAATTGGAAAAACCTGATTTTTGTTTTACATACATCCCAGGAACGTTTTGTTCAAGAATGGTTGCTAAATCTCTAGATCCGCTTCTTTCAATTTGCTCTTGGGTAATAACATATGTCGGAGCTGGAACCTCTTCCAGACTCGTTGCCAAACGACTTCCAGTAACTGTCTCTTCGGGAACAGTATAGACTTGTTCCGCTCCTGCTGCTGTTGCGAAAGAGACAAGCAACATAACCATGCACCATACTATGAGTTTCCTATTGTGAATCACTGTAGTCCCCCCTAATAAAGATAAAAAATAAGTGGCGAGGAGCACGATCGATACGATAACCACTCCTCGCCACTACAAATAGGGCGACAAAGACAGTTACCACATCACGCCCTCGCATGATAATGATATGTATCGTTTTTTAATCGGTCTCCTGACTCCAGTTCATCCTTTCTCGCGCCTTCCCAGTCTTCCCAGTGGCTATAGCGAGATTGTCCCTGTTACAGTGGCGGGGCCGTTCTGGTCTTTCACCAGATTCCCAACATCAAAAAACGATCTTTATTATTTGATTTTATGAGTTATCATAGCGATAATTGATGTTCAGTCAAGAGTTTTGAGCCTCACTAAATTCTAAAAATTGCTTTTCTTTCTCTCTTTAAAGGGGTATATGGTGAAAAAAATATGATAAAAACTATAAAACAATTGTTGTTCATAGTGGTATTGCTTTTATTTTCTTGCGCTACTGTGTCGTGTGCAGAGTTTTCTCAAGTTGAATTAGATTATGCACGTGGTTTTAATGTAGAAGAAGGTAATGGTTATTATGTTGTTACTGTATATCGTCCCTGGGGAGATTCTGTTGAACCTGAATCGTATCTATTGATAGATCGCGATAAGCCGATTCCCTTAGAGTATAAGAATCTACACGTTATAAAAATTCCAGTAGAGCGAATTGTTACTGCATCAATGACGATGCTCCCCTTTATAGAAAAGCTTGCCCCTCAAGAAGCTCTTGTTGCTGTCGGTGGTAAACGTTATGTTTATTCAGAGAAAATACGAAATATGGATCTTCCTGATGTGGCGTCAGATGCAGGATCTGGTTTGCGTCTTGATATAGAAAAACTTTTAGCTCTTCAGCCTGACGTTGTTTTTATCTATACATATACAGCAGCAGAAAAAGAATCGGTTGATCGCTTGAGAAAATTAGGAATACCGATTGTTATTGCTTCTGATTATTTGGAAGAAACACCTCTTGGGGTGGCAGAGTGGATTAAATTTGTCTCTCTTTTTCTGGGAAAAGAAAAAGAAGCTCAATCTTTCTTCGCAGAAATTGCCGAGAGTTATATATCGTTAAAATCCCTTGCAAGCCAGAGTTCTGATAAGCCGACTGTCATGGTTAATGCAGCCATAGGTGGAACGTGGTATGTTTCTGGAGGTCAAAGCTGGCCGGCTCATCTTATTCGAGATGCTGGAGCATGCTATCTTTGGTCTGAAGTCGAGAAGAGAGGAAGTGTTCCTATCGATTTTGAAAAGGTGGTGGAGAAGGCTCTGAATAGCAATTTCTGGATAAATACTTCTACATGGCAAAGTCTTGCCGAAGGCGAGAATGAAGATTCTCGTTATACGATATTTCGCCCTTTTAAAGAAGAAAGGGTATATAACAATAATGCACGAGTTACATCTGAAGGAGCAAATGACTACTACCAACAAGGTATAATGCGCCCCGATTTAATTCTAAAAGATCTAATTTCTATTTTCCATCCAGATCTTTTACCAACTCATAGCCTCTATTTTTATCGCCATTTAGAGGAGCGTTCTTTCCCATGAAGCGTTCGTCTTTTGTTTCTATCTTTTTTTTAAGTGTCTTCTTTACAGGTTGTATTGTTGCTATTCTCTCTCTTTCTTTAGGATCTGTATCCATCCCCCTACGAGATGTCATTCGCATACTTTTGGGGGATGGAGGAGTGAAAAATGGGTGGAAAATAATTCTTTTTGAGTTGCGTCTGCCCCGAATTTGCACATCATTAGTAGCTGGAGGAGCTCTTTCTGTTGCCGGTCTTGGAATGCAGACTCTTTTTCAAAATCCTCTTGCAGGGCCTTTTGTTTTGGGCATTAACGCAGGTGCCAGTCTAGGCGTTGCCTTGGCAACGCTTTTAGCGGGAAGTTTGGCAAGTTTAGGACTCGCAACTTCCTCGTGGCTGGGAAGCACTGTCGTTCTTATTGTGATGATGGGAGTGGCGGGCAAAGTAAAAAACAATACAACCCTTTTGATACTGGGACTTATGATTGGGTATGGAGTGAGCGCTTTTGTGAACGTTTTAATTCACTTTAGTTCTCCAGAACGAATTCAACAATTTATAGTTTGGAGTTTTGGCAGCTTCTCTTCTGTAAGTTGGCGTCAGCTTTTATTTCTTGTCCCGGCAGCATGTGTCGGATTTTGTGCCATGCTTTTCTTTGCCAAACAGCTTAATGCCCTCCTTTTAGGGGAAGCGTATGCCTCTACTATGGGAGTTTCTGTATATAGAGTACGCCTGGCTTTAATTGTAATAACGTCTCTTTTGGCTGGAAGTGTTACTGCTTTTTGCGGTCCTGTCGCTTTCCTCGGGGTTGCTGTTCCTCATTTATGTCGCCAAGCTTTGAAGACAGGAGACCACCGTATTTTAATTCCAGCATGTGCTTTATCAGGTGGCGTTCTCGCCCTTACAGCTGATTTTGTAGCTCATATGCCAGGAAGCGCGATGGTCTTGCCTCTTAATGCAGTTACGTCTCTTGTAGGGGCTCCCGTAGTGATATGGATAGTGCTTCGAAGTCGCCGTGGAGGAAATGTATCATGAAGCAAAAATCGTTTCTTCTTTCTGCAGAGAATCTTTCTATAGGATATGGAAAAGGTGGAAAAAGGCGAATTGTAGCCCAGAACCTTTCTGCGACTCTTTATGAAGGAGAGCTTGTCTGTCTTGTCGGTCCAAATGGAGCTGGTAAAACAACACTCCTAAAAACTCTTGCTGGAACTCAAAAACCTCTTGCAGGAAAGAGTAAAGCGATGGAAACTGAGATTTCGACTCTTACTCCTATCAAGCGAGCACAAACATTAAGTTTTGTTTTGTCTGGCCGACCTTTTGTACAGGGCTTTACCGTTTTTGAGCTTGCATCTTTAGGGCGTTACCCCTATACAAATTGGAGAGGAGAGCTTCAAGAGAGTGACAAGAAAACTGTTCTTCAGGCACTTTCAGATGTTAAGGTTCAACATCTGATGGAACGAGATTTTTCCGAGCTGAGTGATGGTGAAAGTCAGCGGGTGCTCATTGCCCGAGCCCTTGCCCAGGACACACCAATTTTACTGCTTGATGAACCGACGGCTTTTCTCGATTTACCTCGGAAAGTAGAGCTTCTCTCTCTCTTACGTCAATACGCTTGGGAAAAACGTAAGGGGGTTCTCATGTCGTTGCATGATATAGATTTGGCCTTGCGTTTTGCAGATCGCCTGTGGGTAATGAATCCGAGTGGCTCCTTTGTTGTAGGAACGCCGGAAGATTTGGCTCTTTCTGGTGTGATCGGAGAGGTTTTTTCTACCGATACAATCCATTTTTCAGAAGATACAGGAGAGTGGAAACTCAAAGAGAACTTGGGGGCTAGGGTCTGTGTTGAAGGAGATACCATTCCTAGTTTTTGGACAAGCAGAGCTTTGCAGAGGAAGGGATATACTCTCGTTTCTGTAAGTCAAGGGAGCTGTACCTTAATAGAAATTGAAGTTTCATCAAATTCTATTCATTGGTCGATTACTTTCCCTTCAGGGGAGAAGATCATAGCTCCTTCTATTGAAGACGTGCTTTTTGCTTTATCTCGTTCTTTTTAATCATTATTCCTTAAGAGAAAATGATATAGGTACTCTAACTTTTCCTGTAAAACTCTCTTCAAAAAGCCATGCTTTAAGGGCCTGAGTGGCGGCACGGTCCAACCGATTAAAACCGCTGCTTTGTTCAGTGTTTACCGCTACAACTTTCCCATTCTCAACGTCTGCTATGCAGATAATTTTCCCCTCTTCTCCTTTGCGACGGCTTAAAAGAGGATATTGGGGGTGAACCTTCCTTTTCACCACAAGGGAAGAAACATCGAAAAGTGTATTTGCTTGTTTTCTAGCATGTCCAGAGTTTCCGCCGGATAGCTCACTAAAAGAAGTTGTTGAAGATTTTGTTGATATATTGGTACTCTGCATGTTCCCTTCTTGCGTACTTTGCTTGTCTTCGGTCAATACTTTGTTATTTTTGCGGGTTTTAGAGAAAGTTTTAGGTTCAGGTGCCTCTTTTTTTTTCGGTGTGGTATCTTTTTTCTTTGTGACTGGAACCTCTTTTTTCTTTTCTGTTTGTGCGTTTTCACCCTTTTCTTTTTGTGGAACAGGAGATGAAGCTGATGTGCCTTTCCCCTCAGAGGAAAGAGAGACAAGACGAAGAGTCATTACTTTGGGAGCAGCGATATTAGTTTTTGCTTCGTGGGGTAGTGTAGAAAGACATAGCAATATAAAGACATGAAAGATAAGGCTTAAAAGAAAAGGACGCCTAAAGTGTTTCATGTCTTATTCCTCCTGAAGAGCAAGAGATATTTGCCCAAGTCCCTTTTCGTGAAGGCGGCTTAAGAGAGTGGCAACTTTTCCATAAGGAACGTTTCGGTCTGCAGCAAGCAGTACAAGCGTGTTACTTTTTTCCGCTTCCATTATTTTGATTGCAAGCTCTTCTTCTGATACTGGAATCTTATCCCAAAGGAGAGATCCATCTATTTGAAGAGTAACATATATAGCTTCTTCTGATCGCAAGGCATCGGCTTTCCCTTCTGGAAGTTGCACTTGCAGCTGACTTTGACCAAAAGAGGTGGTCAAAACAAAAAAAATGATCAAGATAAATAAGATATCAATTAGTGGTGTAATGTCTATTTCTGGCAAATGTTTTCTTGTTGGGCGTAATGCCATGATTACTCACCTTGTTTATATAAAGACGGATCAGTTGTTCCCATTAGCTTTTCGCGAATCAAAAAGTCAGCGCCGCGATAAAGGGTCTCTTCCTGGTCGTCAATTTTTGCAGAAAGGTAGGTGTAGGCTAACACAGTAGGTACAGCGATACTTAATCCCGCAACAGTCGTTAAAAGTGCTTGCCAAATTCCTCCTGAAAGAGCGATCATGGGAGCCTGATTTGCTTGGGGCAAGTCTCGAAAGATTTGAACCATGCCAAGAACAGTCCCCAGTAATCCCAGTAGTGGTGCTACTCGTGAAATCGTTGCCAGAAGAGAGAGACCTTTAAGCCATCGAAAGAGTTCTCTTCTTATTTGCTGTTCGAGCAAAAGTTTAAAAGCTTCCGTATCTACTTGCCAGTGTGTTACGGCTGCTATAAAGAGACGATGAAGAGACGAATCTCCTGAGCGCACAATTTTAGTGGCCTGTTCTGCATTATTTTCATAGAGAGCCTTACAAAGAGAAAGTTCAAGTTTTTCGGGATCAGTCGATGATCGCCGGAAAAAGAAAAGTCGTTCTACAAAAACAGCAAGAGCAATAATAGAGAGGAAAAATATAATCCACATAATTGGGCCGCCGGCTCTCATTATTTCCATACTACGTCACCTCTAAAATATAAAGTTATCATAAAAGTATGATGAATATCTTAGGTATTGTCAAAAGCAAAACAATTCAGCGGTTGACTCCAAAGTCCAACTATCTTAAAATTCAATACAATTTAATTCTCTCCCGAGTACGCAGTATACATGACTTTAACTCTTGGAGACATTGCTATTAGCGTTTTGTCAGACATTATCATATAAAGGGAGTGGTTCATAGTGGAAAGTTCGTCAAAACCCAGAGAAGGTTTTTCGTCTGGGTTAGCTGTTTTTTTTGCAGCTTTAGGTTCTGCTGTAGGGTTAGGTAATATCTGGAAATTTCCATATTTGACTGGTTCAAATGGTGGAGGGGCTTTTTTATTCGTTTATTTTATATGTATTTTGTTTGTAGGGATACCTGTTTTACTCTGTGAATGGTATATAGGTCGTCGTACTCGTCGAAATGCTATTGGTGCTTTTGAGACGTTAAAACCTGGAACTCCATGGAAAGGTATCGGTTTTATGGGGGTCTTATCCGCATATCTTATTATGTTTTACTATACATGTGTTGCGGGGTGGGTTTACTTTTACTGCTTTAAGGCATTTACGGGGGCTTTTGCTGCAGTAACAGCAAGTAGTGCAGAGGAGCTTTTCGGTCAGGTTATTGGAGTTGGGACAGCAGGTCAGTCTTTCTTCTCCAAAGAAGTGCTTTCGCCGATTTTTTGGCAGGTTATAGTCCTTTGTGTTGTGGGCACAGGTATTTCCATGGGTGTTCGAGCTGGAATTGAACGAATTACCAAAACACTCATGCCTCTACTCTTCATCCTCATCATTATTTGTGATATTAGAGCTCTTACATTACCTGGAGCAGGCCAGGGTATTCATTTCTTATTCCATGTAGACTTTTCGAAAATTACACCAGCAGTTATGTTAAGTGCTTTAGGACTTGCTTTCTTCAAGCTGTCTCTTGCTATGGGGATTATGATTACGTATGGTTCATACTTCACAGAAGATGTTCACATGTTTAAAACGGCCGGGAAAGTTGCTCTTTCTGATACTCTTGTTTCGATGTTAGCCGGATTGGCCATATTCCCAACAGTCTTTTCTTTTGGCATGGAGCCCACAGCGGGGCCTGGTTTGCTTTTCATGACCATTCCTTTGGTCTTTTCCAAAATGCCTTTGGGAACACTGCTTCTTGCGGCTTTCTTTTTGCTCACATCTTTTGCAGCAACGACAGCGTTGCTTTCTTTGATGGAAGTCCCCGTTGCTTTTTGGTCTGAAGAGTTTAATGTGTCAAGGAAGAAAGCAACATTTCTCAATTGCCTTTTTATCGGTCTTGTTGGAATCACAGCAACTCTGTCTGTTGATAGTTCCAGCCTTTTAGGTGGCATTAAATTCTTTGGAGATGGGTTCTTTGATTTTTATGATCACCTTTCCGCTAATATAATTATGCCGCTCGGAGGTTTTTTAATAGCTGTTTTTGTTGGTTACTTTATAAAGAAAGACGATATTCAGTACGAATTATCCAATCATGGAACATTATGTAACGAGTCATATATTTCCTTTTTCTCTTTCGTTGTTCGTTATGTTTCACCTGCACTTCTTATCATCATTTTCTTGAACACGATCGGTGTTATTGCTTTTTAGTTTATAACGAAGCAGAAATGGAAAAGCCCTCACTTTTGAATTACATTGTCAAAAGTGAGGGCTTCTTTATTCATTATTTACGCGTTATCGAGAAGATTTTTCAAGAAGGGTGGCAATGTAAAAGCGGACCTATGTATATCTTCTGTATAATATTTCGTTCCTTCTGGAATAGCGCTTCGGGGAACAGACGGATCTAGTTTTTTAGAACCTATAGTATATGTCCACATCCCAGTGGGGTAAGTGGGCATAGCTCCCCAACAAACAGAAACGACTGGGTAGACTTTTTTCATCTCCGTGTAAGCTCCTGTCATAACATTAGCATCGGAAAAAGGAGATTCGGTCTGAGCTAACATCATGCCGTCTTCTTTCAGAGCATTCTTTACATCTTCATAGAAATTAGCTTCAAAGAGTCCTGCGGCGAATTCAACTGGGTCCGTACTATCAACTATGGCTACGTCAAATTCGTTAGAAACTGAACGAATATAGGCCAAAGCATCCATGCTTCGAACATCTGCCCTTGGGTCGTCCATAGCACAACTCAGTGTCGGGAGATATTTTTTCGCTGCATCAATGACGTCTTTATCAATGTCGATCATTGTTGCTTTTTCGACATTCTTATGACGTAATACCTCTCGCAGAACTCCACCATCACCTCCACCAACAATAAGTACTCGTTTGGGGTCTGGATGAGCGCAGAGAACAGTGTGTGCCATCATTTCCGAGTAACAAAACTCATCTCGTTCGGCAATTTGTATTGCACCATCAAGAATAAGCATGCGGCCGTATTCCATAGTCTCAACGAGAGTAATATCCTGATACTCAGATTTCTTATTGACAAGAACTTGATTAATACGAAGACTGAGCTTCATATTGGGGGTTTGTTCCTCTGTAACCCAGAGCTCGTTGAATCTTTTAGCTCGACGTTCCAATATTTCTCATCTCCTTTGACTTATTTTTCTCGTGGCAAAATATATGCCGATAGAGGGGGGAATCCATTAAAATACACAGAAGAATAACTTTGTGTGTAAGCTCCAGTAGATAATACGTATATTCGGTCCCCTTCCTCAAGAGTTAATGGCAATTCGTACTTGTACTGTTCATAGAGAATGTCCATACTGTCACATGTAGGACCTGCAATGATGACGTCTTGTGCAAGCCCCTTCTTTTCAACATAAATGGGGTATTTTATTGATTCATCAAGTGTTTCGATAAGTCCCCCAAATTTTCCTGCATCGAGATAGACCCATCGGTACTGGTTAAATTCTGATTTCCTTGAAATAAGAACAACTTCAGAGATTAAAACACCAGCGTCACCTGCCATATAACGTCCAGGCTCAAGAATAATGTCAGGAAGATTTTCTCCAAAGTCTTCTTTCAGGAATCGTGTGATTTCAGTTCCATATACATCCGGCCCCACTGTAGGGTCAATATAACGGGAAGGAAATCCTCCTCCGAGATTTATCATCTGGAGATGGATACCTTTTTCTGCTGCCGAGTCAAAAAGATACTTGCATGTAGAAATAGCGTGATCCCATTGTCCTATATCGCGTTGTTGAGAGCCTACGTGAAAAGAGACTCCGTACGGATCAAGCCCGAGGTCTTTGGCCATAAGTATAAGTTTGTAAATTGTGTCGGGATGAGCCCCAAATTTTCTGGAAAGTGGCCAGTCTGCCCCACTTCCATCAGTAAGAATTCGGAAGAAAACTTTCGAGCCAGGGGCATATTTCGAAAGTTTGTAAAGATCGTTTTCCGAATCTGTTGCGAAAAGTCGAACGCCCTTTTCATAGGCATAAGCAATATCTTTAGCTTTTTTTATCGTGTTGCCGTAGCTTACACGATCTGGTGTAGCTCCCAGAGCTAGAACTTGATTGAGTTCATAGACTGATGCGATATCAAAACAGCTGCCCTTTTTTACGAGCAGTTTCACCACGTCATCGAGCGGATTGGCTTTGACGGCATAATAAATTTTTGCAAAAGGCATGCCTTTTTGTAGAGAATCGTATTGATTTTCGATGACATCAAGGTCAACGACAAGGCACGGCGTTTCTTTATCAGCCGCAAATTCCTTAATACGTTCGAATCGTTCTCTCGTCATAAATCGTGAGAGATCAAATTCGTAGTGATGGGATGTTTCCACTGCAGCACCTCCAATAAATATTTTAGTTTATCTGTACTTATGGTAACGGTTTGATGCTTTTTGTACAAGAAAAGAAAGTGTTATTCTTGACAGCTTCGTCAGACTCTTCTTACACTAGTAACCTAAAACATCAAGTATAAGAAGATACATGATTTTTCTTTAAAAAGATAGACCATGGAGGGAAAAATAATGTTGAACGTTCATACACTTTGTAAAAAATCGTTATTCCATCTCGTAGCCACCTTTTCTAGTGGCTCTTTACATCTTATCGACTTGCCTTTGCCACGCCCTGGCTTTGAAAATTTCCTTTCGACCTGGCTAATCAGAGACACTAAAAGAAAGAGAATCCTTTTAGTAGATCCAGGTCCTACGTCAACTTTGCCTCAGCTTTATGATTCACTTGAAAAACTCGGTATTTCTACCATAGATTATGTATTACTTACTCATATTCATATGGATCACGCAGGAGGAATGGGAGATTTCTTAGCAACCTTCCCAGATGCAAAGATTGTTGCTCCTTCCAATGGGATTAAGCACCTTATAGATCCTTCCAGGCTTGAAAGAGCAAGTAGAGAGACATTGCGAGAAATGGCTGAGACCTATGGACGGATGAGGCCTGTTCCTGCAGATGCTTTTATAGATCCGGAACAGATAGAAGGTATATCATTTATGATGACGCCTGGCCATGCACCTCACCACCAGTCAATTTTTTATGATATTGAAGAGGAAGCTCCTTTGCTTTTTGTTGGAGAGGCAGCGGGCACATATATTGGTGATGCAGAGGGAGTAAACTTCTACTTGAGACCTGCAACGCCCCCTCGATTTTTCTTTGATAAAGCTGAAGGCTCTGTTATGAAATTGATGGAAAGAGCATCGTCTCTTTTATGTTATGCACACTATGGATATGTTCGGCATTCAGAAGTGTTTCTTTCTAGAGCGTTAGCGCAGTTGAGGTTGTGGAAAAGCATACTTGAAAAAGAGTCTGGAACACTCGAAGAATTAATGGATATAATATTAGAAAAAGATAGCAACTTAAAATCTTTTTCATCTTTGACAGCAGGAGAGCAGGCACGAGAACGATACTTTACTTTGAATAGTCTCAAAGGTTTTGTAGAAGAAATTGCCTCAAAAAAAGAATAAGGAGATTTTGAATGAAAGAAAAAATAATGCGACTTTGTTTCATTCTCCTTTTTATAGCGTGTATTGCGTGGCTTCAGATTTTCTTGGCTCGTCTTTTTTCGAACTGAGGAGGCAAATAATGCTGATATTAGCAGCTGATATTGGAGGAACATCAAGTCGTTTTGCCCTTTTTTCTATATTGAAAGGGAAACTTTCTCTCGAAAAAATAATACAAAAAAAGACAAAGGAGTATGCATCTTTTTTTGAGATTTTGGAAGAGATTGCTAGTGAAGATTCCAGCTTTTCTTTTGACAGTGTATCGAGTGGTGTTCTTGCGCTGCCTGGTCCGGTAAACAGTAAAAATGACGTTGTTTTAACAAATGTTTCATGGTCCGTTCCTATACGGGCCCTTCGGCAGCAATATAACAAAACTTCTTTTTATGTCGTTAACGATTTTATTGCTCAAGTATACGGTTGTCTTGCTCTTAAAGAGGAGGATTGCATTATTATTCAGAAAGGGAAACCTGATCCTGGCGGAGTTCTTGCGGCCATTGGCGCAGGAACTGGATTAGGGCATGGTGCAGCAATTCCTTTACCTTCTCAAAAATATATTCCCCTTCCATCAGAAGGAGGACATTCGACGTTTTCTTTTCTTCAAGAAGAACATTCATATGAGTCTTTTTTAAAAAAAAGACTTTCTCTTTCATATATAACGAAAGAGATTGTTGTTTCTGGAAAGGGACTTTCTCTTTTACATGAATTTTTAACGGGGCGCTACCTTTCTCCGCCAGAAGTTGTTTCGAATACTGTCGGTTCTTCACTTACTACAATGCTTTTCTCTTCGTTTTATGCGCGGGCATGCAGAGATTTATGTCTCTACACTTTGCCCACAAGAGGACTTTTCATTACAGGAGGCATAGCCATTTCCAACCCGTGGATCATAGATAACAATATGTTTAGAAAAGAGTTTAATTTTTCCTTTTCACACAGCCAGCTTTTGGGTCAGATCCCTGTGTATCTTCTCAGAAATGAGGCCAATGGCTTGTGGGGCGCTATCTATTATTTTCTTCAGTGTCTCTCTGGTGCTGAACACATAATTGGGTTTAATGATTCTTTTTCATAACGGTAAATAATGCCGTCAAAAGGTTCAGGTTCTTTTGCACTGGAAAGCGTAATAGACGTGTCATCATACGCTATAGAAGTAAGCTTTAACGGAAAAACAAATTTGCTTAAATCTAGAAGAGGTTGAATTTGTGATACAGCTTTTTCTGTAACAAAATCAGGAACATCGACTCGATTGACCCGAACTTTATAATCGTCAAGCCAGATTTGTTGTTGGTTTACTATTTTTAGGCGGCTTTCAATTTCTATAAGGATGTCGAGTTTCAGAAGCAGACGAACAAGGTAATATCCCTTAGCATAAATTCCATCGGGACTAATATCTAATTGTATATTATGCCAATGATCATCATCTCCAAATTCTTTTTGGAGTAAGTTTCTGTTTATGTCATCTTCACAGATGACACCTTTAGCATGGATATTCATAATATAGTTAACTTGAGGGCCTTCTTCGCCCCATGTAGTTATGGGGGAGAGTTGTACTCCCATGGCTCTAAGCGAAAGACTTTTGATACGAACTCCACCAATAATAGCCCCCTGTATATCCATGTACATATCACGAATATACCCATTTTCGTTGGGTTCTTCATCAAAAACAATAGTCATCTTTTCGGGATCAAGTTCTTTAATGAAATGATGTTGAAGACGTTGACCTGTAGTCAGCGCTGATATTTCTTGCCCCCAAAGAGGAGCGGAATGAAATATGAGGATAATGGAAAGCAAGCACAGAAGAGAGTTTCGCCTCATTGTATACCCTCCTAAGGAATTAAATAAAATAGACCTAAAGTCATTTTATCATTAATAGATTCTTTTTTTGATAGAGATGGATAAACCAATATCCTTTGTTAATTTCTTTTTGCAAAATATAATTTCGTTGAGAGACTTTTTCTTTTAGTTTTTGGGGAGTAACGTAAAAAACAGGAGAGATGAATTTTTCTTCAAGCCAGCCTATCATTGTGGCAAGAAGAGAGCTTTTGTTAAATTCGTAAATGAGTAAAAATCCATCAGGAGAGAGAATACGGTCAATTTCTTCAAGAAGAGCGTCTTGTTGTTCTATATGATGATATGCGTCAGAGAGGATTATTCCATGAAAATAGTTATCTTTATATGGAGTAGATTTGCCGTCACCAATAGTAGTTATTACAGGGGAATCGTCTAAATAACGGATCATATCTGGACTCGTGTCTATAACATGTATTTCTCGCTGTTCTCCAAGGAGCTTGCGAGCCAGATAACCGGTTCCTCCTCCTATGTCAAGAATGCGTTGATTAGCCTTGAGTGGGGCTAATTTTAAAATATGTTTAGTTTTATAAAGGCCTGTGACGATCATGAAAAAATCGTAAAAATGAGCAAATCTTTTGAAAGGATCCTGAACTTTTTTCATGATGAAGTCTCTTGCATCACTTCTTTTTCAACGAAGTCTATCTGTTCCATAAGACTTTCCCATTCTTTCATATATTGACTCAACAAAGCATTAATTTCGTTATATCGAACCATGATTTTTTGCACTTCCTGAGAATTTTCCAAGAAAGTGGGGTCGCAGAGCATTGATTCAATCTCTTGTTTTTCTTCTTCTGTCTTCTCAATTTTTTCTTCAAGAGGAGAAAGATGTTTCATGATTTTTTGCTTCTCCCTGTAAAGCAGATTTCTTTGTTCTGCTTCTTTGCGTTTTCTTTCTTTTTCGTCATTTTTGCTTGATACGTTTTCTTTTTCTTTGCTAGCTTCTATATCTTTTTGCTGGTTAAGCCGTTCAGCTCTTTTTTCTATGAAATATGAATAATTTCCGGGGTAATCAAATATTTCCCCATCTCGAATTTCTATAACTCTCGTTACAAGATTATCAAGAAAATACCTGTCGTGAGAGACGATAATGACAGTCCCTCCATATTCAGTTAGTGCTTGTTGAAAAACATCACGAGTTTGCATATCGAGATGGTTTGTAGGTTCGTCTAGGATAAGAAGATTGGTTTCTTCTAAAAGAAGTTTCAACAGAGCTACTCGCGATTTCTCGCCACCGGAAAGAACGGAGATAGATTTATATATATCATCCCCAGAAAAAAGGAAGGCCCCGAGAAGGCTTCTTTTTTCCATATCTGTTCCAAGATATCCTGTATGTGAAATTTCTTCCCAGATTGTACGGGAATAGGTTAGGTTTTTAGCACTTTCCTGAGAAAAGAACCCCATTTTTACATTGTAACCAAGAGATACTTCTCCGTATGTAGGTTGTTCCGACAAGCTAATAAGGCGAGATAGAGTGGATTTCCCCGCGCCATTGACACCAACAAGGGCAATTTTTTCCCCGCGATGAACAGTAAAGGAGATGTGTTGAAAAACGGTGTGATTCCCGTAATCCTTTTGCACGTCTTTTACAGATAGAACTTCATGCCCGCTACGGGGAGATTGAGGAAAATGAATGCCAATAACTTTTTGAGAGTCATCGATTTCAACAATATTCATCTTTTCAAGTCTCTTTATTCTGCTTTGGACTTGAGTTGCCTTTGTGGCTTTATAGCGAAAACGTTCTATAAAAGCCATTTCTTTCTCTATTTCAGAGCGTTGTTTGCGAGCTATTCGTTCTAGCTCCTCTTCTCGTCGTGCTTTTTCTTCCAGATACCATGTAAAATTCCCTTTATATACAGTAATGTTTTCATGAGAGAGTTCTGCGATTGAAGAACAGATTTTATCAAGAAAATGTCTATCATGTGAGATCGTTATAAGCGTTCCGCTAAAATGAGAGAGCCAGTCTTCAAGCCATTCCATACTTTCAGTGTCAAGATGGTTCGTAGGTTCATCAAGAAGAAGAACGTTAGGGGAAGAGAGCAGAATGGCAGCCAGAGAGATTCGCATTTTCCATCCTCCAGAAAACTCCCCTGTATATCGTTGTCCATCTTCTTCTGCGAAACCAAGCCCCTTCAGTACTTTTTGTGCCATTGCCGTAAATTCATATCCACCCAGTTGCTCATATTGGTGAACGAGAAGATCGTGTCTTTTTAAAAGAGTTTTGTATCCTTCCCCTTGGTTTTGAGCTGTTTGAGCAACGTTTTCTTCAATGATTCGGAGCTCTTTTTCCAAAGAATCTATTCCAGCCTGTTTTTTCAGATAGTTGAGAAGGGGGATATTTTCTATCTCTACCAGATCTTGCGGAAGATATCCGATACGCGAATTTCTGGGAAAGGTTATATTTCCTTCTTTGGGCTCAATCAGCCCCATTAAGATTTTAAGAAGGGTTGTTTTCCCACTTCCGTTATTTCCTACGAGCCCAACTTTACTGCCCATATTGATGGCCCAGTTAAGATTGCTATAGAGTTGTTGTTCCCCAAAGAAATGCGTAATATTTATTAATTGAATCATTCTTCTCACCTTTTATCCCTATTCTGCGGCAGGAATTATACCATGTAAACATAAAAGAAGAAGAGTCCTCTTGTGTATGCTATGATACTATTTTCTGATGATTGTAGAGAGTTGACCGTTTATCGGAGGGATTTGTAATGCAAAGTAAGGGTGGAATGAGCAAAGGATTACATTATCGCTGGGTTGTTTGGGGAATTATGGTTCTAGCCTACATGGTTGTTTTTTTCCATCGTCTTGCAGCAGGAGTTGTTCGCAGTGATCTTGTAGATTCCTTTGGTTTGAGCGGCGCAGCTTTTGGTACATTAGCTTCTCTCTATTTTTATGCATATATGATTATGCAAATTCCTGTTGGTCTTTTAGTTGATTCTCTGGGAGCAAGGATCACAGTTTCTGTTGGTATTTTTATAGCTGGAATAGGAGCTCTTCTTTTTGGGTCTGCCCCTACCACTTTTGTTCTTTTTTCAGGCCGTTTTTTTGTCGGAATAGGCGTAGCCACAGTTTTTGTATCTATACTGAAGGTACAATCAAAATGGTTTAGGGAACGTGAATTTGCTACGGTTTCTGGCATGACGTCTCTTATTGGTAATGGAGGGGGCCTCTTGGCTCAAACACCTCTTGCCTGGGCTGTTGCTCTTCTTACATGGAGAAACACCTTTTTGGCAATAGGCATATTTTCCATCTTTTTAGCTGTTGCATGCTATCTCTTAATTCGTAATACTCCTCAAGATTTGGGATTCCCTCCCATTAACGAAGTTGATATATCAAATAGTGATGTTCTAAAAAAAGAGATAGAGAAGAAAGAGAGCCTAAAAGAAGGGTTTAAACAGGTTCTTCGAGTTCGGCGTTTATGGCCTGTGATCCTCTTCTTCGCATTAAATCAGGGAGCAAGTCTCTCTTTTACCAGCGCTTGGGGCGTTGCCTTTATGGAATCTGTCTATGCTCTTCCTACATCTGTGGCTTCTTCGTATATAGCAATTATATTGGTGGGATTAATGCTTGGCAGCCTCTTTTCAGGTTGGTTTTCAGATAAAGTGGGGCGAAGAAGATGGCCTATGTTTTTGCTCGTTTCTTTAAACATTGCAACATGGGGTATTTTAGTTTTCTATAATGGAGGACATCCGCCGATTTGGTTGTTAAAACCCCTCTATTTCGTGATGGGGGTGTCAACTACTGCGTATGTAATGTCATGGGCTCTTGCGCGTGAGTTGGCTCCCTCACGCTTTACAGGTATTGCCATATCCTTAATGAATACAGGTTGTTTTTTATCTATAGGGCTTTTTACGACACTCATTGGGAAAATTCTTGATCGTTACGCTGGTATTCTTGATAGTATTCCCCTTTTCCAACGGGCATTGCTTCCATGTTTTGTTGCGGTAGTCTTAAGTTTTATTTGTATATTTTTTATTCCCGAGACAAAATGTATAAATATTTATGAAAAGAATTGTGCAGGATGATAAAACCTTAAATATTGCTTGACAGTATTTACTCGATCAGGTATCGTTTAATGGCCGTATTAATGTGTATAAACGGCTCTATATTCTGCATTAGGAGGATTCATTTTTATGGCTCAGGGCACAGTGAAATGGTTTAACGATAGCAAGGGTTACGGTTTTATAACAACAGATGAGGGTAAAGATGTTTTCGTGCATTATAGTGCAATTATGGGTGACGGATTCAAGACCCTAAGTGAAAATCAGAGAGTGTCTTTTGACGTTACTCAGGGGGATAAGGGGCCCCAGGCTGCTAACGTTCAGAAAATGTAATTACGATCATACTTTACATTCGTTGAAATAGACATTAGTCAAAATAAAGAGAGGAGCCTAGGCTCCTCTCTTTTATATTTAATGTTCCTATCGTTTTTTACGTTGTCTTGGGGCCTTATGTCCCCATTTCTCACTGGATTTACGTTGTGGTTTCTTTTCTTCGGCAAGTAAACCTCGCTCGATAAGGCGATTTCCCAATCGTTCAAAGTCTTTTTCTGCTGCTGGTAACAGTTCTACATGGGCATGATCATTTTTAAGGCGAATAGCGCCAACTCCGGACTTATTAATGTTCAAAGTTGAGCATATGACTCTTAATATTTTCCCTACATCCCAACCGTGATCAGTGCCTCTCTCTATTCGTATGACGGTTTTATGAGAGTGACCAGAGCCAAAGCTTTCTTTTTTCCTGTTTCTTCTAGATGTCCGTCCTTGTTTCATTTCTTGATCAAGGTCTGCTGAGAGTTCATAGCCAGCATTTTTACGAGAAAAAAGAAGGCCAAGTAGCCGCGAAGCTAGAGCACGACTTTCGTGACACTCGAGAAGAGAGTCTGCCCACTCGAGATTCTCCTGTGTTTCATAATGTTCAGCAGCAAAAATTTTTTCTTCATAAAGAATACGTTGTTTCTTACGGATATCCTTGGGGTCGGGAACATTTTTCCATGTTATGGAGATATTCGAAGTTCGTACCATACTCTTGAAGGCTGCGGCTTCTTTGGGAGAAAGTACAAGTAGATCTCGTCCTTCATGACCAGCTCGTCCTGTTCTTCCGCTTCTATGTACAAATGTTTCTCTGTTATCGGGCAAGCCCATCTGAATAACGTGAGAAACTCCCTGAATATCCAGCCCTCGAGCAGCTACGTTTGTAGCAACAAGAAGAGGAACACGTCCACTTCTAAATTGAGAAAGAGCCATATTTCTTTCCCTCTGGCTCATTTCACCATGAAGGCAGACAGCCTGAAAATTCTCATCATGAAGTTTTCGTGCCAGTTCTACTGTTTCCGCACGTGTATGGCAGAAAAGAATTCCCCTCGTTGGTTTTTCCCACAAAAGGGTATTGACAAGCCCTTCTTCTTTGTGGCGAGATGGCACCAGGTATACTTCATGAACAATGTCCTCATTGGCCTCGCCCTCTTTATTCAAAGCGATAAAGAGAGGAGTTGTAAGGTATCTTTTTGTAAGGTTCTTGATTTCTGCAGGCATAGTTGCAGAAAAAAGCCATATTTGCTTTCGATCTGGAAAACTATCAAGAATGGCTTCTAGTTCCTCTTTGAAGCCGAGATCAAGCATATGGTCTCCTTCATCAAGAACAACAGTCTCTATTCCTGACGTGTCGAGAGTTCCTCTTCTGATATGGTCTAAAACTCGTCCAGGCGTTCCCGTTACTACGCAAGAACCATCTCGCAGAGAACGAATTTGCCTTGACATGTCCATTCCACCGACGAGAGATGCTGTAGAGATATTAAGATATCTCCCGAGCCAATCGGCTTCTTTCCATATTTGTTGAGAGAGCTCTCGGGTAGGTGAGAGTATTAACGTTTTTGATTTTCTATCACCAGGGGTAACTCTCTGTAGTAAAGGGAGAAGAAACGCCAATGTTTTACCAGAACCTGTTTCTGCTCTGACAAGAACATCTTTCTCCCAGATATTTTCAGAAAGAACTCGGTCCTGCACTGGGGTTGGAGAAGAAAAACCTCTCTCTGAAAGGGCTTTAAGAAGTTCTGGCCGAAGTTCGTATTGCTCAAAGTTGTTTTGTTTCATGAATACAAAAATGCCTCCTGTTTCTCATTGGGCATAAAAAAGTGGCCACCCTCAAGAGGGGGCCACTATCTAAAATACCCGTTCTTGTGTTCTCCTATTATGCAGAAGTTTTGAACTTTGTCAACTAAATTCAAAAATAGTCTTATTATAGTTTGTTTACTTTCCAGACCTCTCTGCGACTTGACAGTAATGAAATTGTTAGAATATTATACTTTTAAAATTAGAGTTTTATAAAGAGGAGATGAAAGTGAAAAATAAAGGATGGAAATGTATATTTCTTTTGTCGTTTTTATGCCTATGTCTTTTTTTACAGCCGAATCCTGTTCTATCTTCTACTCTCATAAATAGAGAGGAGTATCTCAGAATAGTGGATACTCAGAATCCTACTCTTTTAGCTCTTGTGAAACAAGCAAAAGCTAAATTCTCAGAAGTTCAGTCCTTAGTTGCCCATCAGAGGCTTGCCATAAATCTTCAAACAGAGAATATCGTTTTTACTGGAAGCAATAAAAATGAACAGACATTATCTTTAAACGTACTTCAAAAAATAGATATTGCTGGAAAATATCTTCCTGAAGAAGAATACTATCTTATTGAATATGAGAAATCTATTTTCCAATATAAAGATGAAAAAAATAAAATTCTTGCGCAGGCCGAAAAGGCCTTTTGGGAAGCTGCGTGGGCTAAAGAAAATGTAGAGTTACAAAAAAATATTCTTTATGAGAGACTTGAACTATTAAAAGTAGCTCAAGAAAAATATAAGCAGGGAATGGTTCCAGAACTTGATGTTATTAGAGCATCTACACAAGTAGAAGAAAGCCGGAGCTTTTTGACTGAAGCTGAAGCTTTTTTCCAAAATGCTTTGACCTCCATGAATGTTCTTGCGACAAATCAACATTTGAATATGATTCCAGAAACAGCCCTTTCTTCGTTGAGCATATCAACCTCGTCTGTTCTATCTGTAAATTCATCAACTATTGAACTAATTTTAGCCAACAGAGATGATTTGAACATACTCAATTTGACGTTAAGACAACTGGAACTCTCGCGCATTCTTGCAGCCAAAGGACTTTCTCCAATGCTTGAAGCTAGTTTAGGATATGTAGCCCTTACCGATAGCGAGCAAAAAGAGTCTTTGGAAGGTGATATCCGTCTCTCGTTAGTAATGACAGTGCCTATTATTGATGGACAAAAATCGAAATTGCAACAGAAGCAATATGAAGAGTTAATACAATCGACTCATTACAATATACAAGCTAAAGAAACCTCTATATATCAAGAAGTGGTAGAAGCTCAAAATGATTGGGAAAAATCGCTAGCTTTGGAAAAAAGCAGAAAACAGCAATTGGATCAGAGTACCCGAGAGTTGGCTATTACAAGGTTGATGTACCAAGAGGGAATGGGCAATCAACTTGATCTTTTACGTGCTCAAGTAGAGAACCAGAGAGTCCAAACGGAATATTTGGCAGCCATTCGGGATGTGTATAAATCCTTAGCGGAATTAAAAAGAGTTGCTGGAGGGTATAGTCATCCTGAAAGCGGACCAGACAAAGAAAGTTAGAAAAGGTGTCTATGATGAAGACAAATAAGCGTTTTATGTTGTTTCTTATCATATTAATTTTCTCTGTATTGATTATTATCACGTACAAAAAAAACAATAAAAAGCTAGATTCTGAAGAGATTAAAACGGTAGCTGGCATACAGGCTATTCCAGTTACATCGTATGTTGTTGAGCGTTCCTATTGGGATTATTGGAAAACATATTACGGAAAAATTCGATCTGTATCAGAGCAATCAATAACTGCCTATGTTCGAGAATTTGTATCTGCGGTCTATGTAGATGTGGGGGATAAAGTTTCTGTTGGTCAAGTGCTTTGCGAGCTTGAAAAGATTACTCAAACGACGGAACTGGCATCTCAATTAACAGACTTTCAAAATGCAAAACGTGATTTAGAGCGAAAAAAGCGTCTTTATGATGCTGGTGGAATTTCAAAAAAAGAAGTTGAGCAGGCTTTGGCTCTTCTTAATGAAAGGAGGGCTCGATTACAGGAAGCTCAGACAACAATGCACAGAACAGCTATGCGGTCTTCTATGGAAGGAGTCGTTATTTCTAAAGATATAGATGTTGGAGAGGTCGCAGAGCCTGGAAGAGAACTTTTTCGCTTGGCAGATTTAAACAAGCTTGAAGTAGAGGTTATGTTGGCTTCTTCCGATGCTGTTATTCTTGATGTAGGTAGTCCCTGCCGTATTTTATGCAGAAATACCATAACTCGTGGATCTGTTAAGAGAATTGATCCTGAAGCGCAGTCTGAAACAGGTATGTATAAAACCGTAATCTCTCTTGAGCGGCCGGTTAATCTTTATCCCGGAACGTTTGTGGAAATCCAGATACGTTTAGATTCGAGGAAGAATACAATAGTTATCCCAGATGATTTATTGAGGAGAGAACGTAATGAGGTCTATGTTTTTATAATTAAGGAGAATCAGGCATTTAAGAGGAAGATTGTTCCAGGTCGTGCACAAGATGGTCTTTTAGAAGTAAGAAGCGAGCTTGAAGAAGGAGAAATTTTAGTCAGGCGAGGTGTAGATCAAGTTTATGATGGGGCTCCCATTCTTGAAGAGGTGTCTCCATGAAATTCTTGAGAGTCTTTATAGAACGTCCCGTTTTTACTAGCGTAACAGTCTTACTGGCAGTTGTTCTTGGTCTCTATAGCTATTTTAATATTGGTGTAGCCCTCGTTCCCGATGTGGATATCCCCGTTGTCTCTGTTATGACGGCTTATAGTGGAGCAGGCCCTTCTGAAATTGAACTTTTGGTGAGTAAGCCTATTGAAGATGCGGTTTCCAAGGTCGAAGGAGTGAAGCGTATTCGTAGTTATTCCTTGGAAGGTGTTTCTTTTGTTGTTGTTGAATTTGAGTATAACGTGAATATTTCAGAAGCAACTATGGATATTTCTAACCGTGTCAAAGCTATAAGCGCCACACTGCCAGATGATTCGGAAGATCCTGTTACTGAAAAATTCGATATCAATGCCTTTCCCTTCATGACCATTGCCATTTCGTCAAATCTTCCTCCTGAATATGCTTATGACATTGTAGAAGATAAGGTTCAGCGCAGATTGACACAGATACAGGGAGTTGCCAGTGCTGAAATTCTTGGTGGATTACAGCGCGAAATTCACGTGTACCTAGATCCTGTAAAACTCTATCAATATAAAATATCCCCAGAGAAAATTATTCAGGTTCTGAATGCGAATAACGTTAACGATCCCTCTGGACATATTATTCAGGGTAGAAAAGAACGTTCCGTTCGTGTGTTAGGAGAAGTGAAGGATCCGGATGAACTCGAAGATATCAGAATCTCTCTTGAAGGAACCACCTCTATTCGTCTTGGAGACGTAGGACAGATTGTTGATACGACAGAAGAACCACGAGGATATGCCAAATATGAGGGAAAAGAAGCCATACTTATCGATTGCATAGCTACTCCCGGGAGTAACGTTGTTGAGGTTAGCGATAGGATCAGATCAGAATTGGAAGATATTATCCCCTTTTTGCCGACAGGATTTGAAGTTACCATTACTGATGATATCTCCACCTTTATACGAGAGGCGATACGCAATGTTTTCCGAGATATGCTAATTGGAATTCTTTTGACAGGCCTCGTCCTTTTTCTATTTTTGCAGCGTTTTTCCCTGACTTTCGTTGTGGCGGCTGCCATGCCTACAGCTGTTATCTCAACATTTATTCCTATGTATATTTCAGATATAACTATGAATATGATGAGTACTCTTGGTTTAGCTATTTCCGTTGGAATTCTCGTTAATAATTCTATTTTGGTTCTTGAAAATATTTACAGATTCAGAGACTTGGGAGAGGAAGCATTTGTAGCATCAGAGAAAGGAACGGCAGATATTGCTCTTTCTGTTTTTTCCACTACGGCTACAAATTTAGGGGTATTTATCCCAGTAGCTTTTATGAAAGGGATAGCTGGACAATTTTTACAGGATTTTGCCCTCACTATTGTTTTTGCTACTATTTTTTCTCTATGGGTTGCTATGACATTGACACCCATGGTTGCTGCCAGAGTGCCCTATGGTACTGAACCATCTGACTTCAGTCGAAAGGCGACAGCATGGTGGTCTTGGCTTTATTCTAAATTTGATAAAGCTCACGATGTTCTTGTTGATAAAGCTCTTGACCATAACTATCTGACTCTTGGCCTTTTTGCACTTGCATTTTTGGCTTCGCTTTTTTTAGTTCCTTTTTTAGGTGTTGAATTTATTCCGCGAGTGGATAGAGGTTTGATGGAAATATCTCTTGAACTTCCATCTGCTTCATCCCTTGCCTATACAGAGGAAGTTACAGAAAAAGTTGAAAAATACGTTCGTTCTTTGTCGGGAGTGAAGGCTATAGAAATTGCCGTTGGCGGCAGTCGTTCAGAAGTTGGCGTGAATAGAAGCAGGCTCAAAGTGGTTTTGACCGACGATCCGAAGCGACCTTCTTCCTTTGAATTAGCAGAACGTCTTCGTGAATATTTTGCAGTTATACCAGATGTTACAGCAAGCATAAGTGCCTCCGTAAGTGGAGGGGGATCACCTGGTAAACCTATACAGATTCTCATTTCAGGCGAAAATATAGGTGAATTGAATAAAATTGCCGGTCAAGTTATGGAAAAGATGCGCCAGACTCAAGGCGTTGTGGATGTCGATACGAATTGGCGGTTGGGGCGTCCTGAATTTCAAATTCTTCCGATACCATGGAAGCTCGGGCTTTTAGGAATTTCTGTTCGGGATGTTACAGAGACGGTTCGAAACTATATTACCGGGAAAAAAGCAGGTGTGTTCAGAGTTGAAGGGAAAGAGTATGATATTGTCTCACTTCTTGATTTCCAGCGTAGATCTTCTCTTAATAAAATTGAAGAATTCCCTATTGCTACACCTTCAGGTTTTGTCCCCCTTTCTTCTTTAGCTGAATTTACCTATGGTGTTGGTCCGACGAGTATTCTTCGATCTGATCGGATACGTGCCATAACTATTGAAGCTGATGTAAATGGACGTAGCGTTGGAAGTGCTTTTGAAGAAATACAAGATAAAATCCACGAAATTTCTTTGCCCACTGGCTATCGCTTTTCTTTTGCAGGAGAAGTGGAGGATATTCAAGAAAACTTTTATTATCTATACGTTGCTTTTGGCATGGCTATAATTCTCACATTTTTAATGATTGCTGCTATTCTTGAATCATATCTCTATGCCTTCGTTATTATGATTACTCTTCCTCTCTCAGCTATTGGAGTTATACCCTTCTTATATTTTACAAGAACGGCTGTCTCCCTTTACGGCTTGCTTGGTGTCGTTATGCTTGTGGGACTTGTTGTTAATAATGCAATCGTTATTATTGACTATGCAGAAAAAAGCAGAAAAGGAGGTCTTGCACCCCGCGAGGCTATCCGTCAGGCCTGTCTTGTCAGATTACGTCCTATTATTATGGCTGATTTAACATCCATTATTGCCATGATTCCATTAGCGCTCGGGCTAGGTGCAGGCGGACCGTATCGAGCTCCCATGGCCATAGTGGTTATAGGAGGTCTTATAGCGGGGGGGACACTAGCACTTTTTGCTATTCCACCTATTTACACCATTCTTCATAGAAGGACTTCGGTATAATAGCGGTTGATGAAGATTCAATATTCTATTAGAATACCTCCTATTGTTAATTAAACTTTATGGCGACACTCTTTCCAAAGAAAAAGAGGTGTTGATTTTATGGAGAAGACGAATACTGTGCTTCAGCGTGTCTTGAAAATGGAGCCTGTATCATGGGTTAACAATCAAAAAGAGGACGCAGTAAAACTTCTTGAAACGCTTCCCATTTCATTTATGCAAATAAAGGATGCAGGCGATCGTTTACAACGGTTTGCTCCATTCTTAAAAAAAGCCTTTCCAGAAACGGAAGATGGCATAATCGAATCTCCCCTGTGTGAAACCCCCAATCTTAAAGAAGCGATGGAGACTCTTTACAAGCATAAAATAAATGGCCGATTTTTTGTTAAGTGCGATAGTGAACTTCAAGTTGCTGGTTCAATAAAGGCACGGGGCGGCATTTATGAAGTGTTGAAACATGCGGAAGAGTTAGCTCTGGAAGAAAAATTACTTTCTCCTGATGACGATTATTCTGTTTTTTATGAACCACGATTCCGTCACTTTTTTTCTCAATATAAAGTGGCGGTTGGTTCGACAGGGAATCTTGGAATGAGCATTGGAATTATTTCGGCCACCCTTGGCTTTCAGGTAACAGTGCATATGTCTCGAGATGCGAAAGAATGGAAGAAGTCCTTTTTGAGGAATCATGGAGTTATAGTCAAGGAATATGATGACGATTACTCGAAAGCCGTGGAAGAAGGGAGAAAAGAGTGCGCAAAAGATCCTAGAGCTTACTTTGTAGATGATGAAAACTCGGTGGATCTCTTCTTAGGATATGCTGTAGCGGCTTTTCGACTTGAAAAACAGCTTAAGAAATATGGAATTGTCGTAGACGATCTTCACCCTCTTCAGGTTTATTTACCGTGTGGTGTTGGGGGCGCGCCAGGTGGAATAGCTTTTGGGTTGAAGCATCTTTTTGGCGATGCTGTACGTTGCTATTTTGTGGAGCCGACTCATGCTCCCTGTATGCTTCTTGGAATGCTTAAGAATGATGATTCTATTCGAGTTTCAGATTGTGGTATTGATGGAGTAACTGAAGCTGATGGTCTGGCTGTTGGTTCTCCCTCTAAACTAGTAATGAAGCTTGAAAGAAATTTGATAGAAGGAATCTATACAATAGAAGATAAAGAACTTTATCGTCTTCTCGCCCTTCTTTATGATACGGAAGAGAAAAGAATAGAACCTTCTGGAGCTGCGAGTATAAAAGGGCCGTTGGTTACACCAGAAATTCCAGCAGAAGGAACGCACATAGCCTGGCTTACAGGAGGGCTTTTTTTGCCAGACGATCTTTTTAATAAAATGTATGCTAAAGGGAAGGGGCTCAGGTAATGAGTAGTTTGACTTCAAAAATAAATGTCAAGAACATTTCACTTATCATTTCACTTCTTTTCGTAGGATTTTTCTTGTCTTCTCCAGTTTGGGCAGAGGGGCAGTGTTTAACTCTTCCCTCGGAGATGTACGCACAACAAGAGAGAGATAAAGAACTCAGCAAAGAAAAAGAAATAGAAGAGAAGCGGCAACAAAAAGAGATGGAGACTCAAGTACGAAAAGAAGCCATTGCCGAATTTTTTAGAGAAAAAAATAAAAATCTCGAAGTAGATCGTGCAGAAAATTATGCACACTATGTATTAGAAGCAGGAAGTCAATTTGGTGTCGATCCCTTTATTATCGCTGCCATTATTATAAAAGAGTCAAAAGCCCGACACAGCGCTCGTTCTAGAGTCGCTTATGGTTTGATGCAGATCAACTGGCGTGTTCATAAACAAAATATAGCGAAAGCCTTCTCCCATATAAAAACTCTTTCAGATATGATGAAACCCAAAAATAACATTATGGTAGGAACATATATTTTTTCGTGTTATTTAAACTCTTCAGAAGGTGATATTATCCGTGCTTTATCAAGGTACTATGGTGGGAAGAGTGAAAGGTACGTGAGAGGAATTTTTTCTTACCGTCAGGAATTGGATAATCGTTTCGCTCAAAAAATAAACTTGCTTATCGAAGGTGCCTATGGTGACATGTAATCCTAATGTACGAGCTCGAATAGAAGCCCTTCTGGCTGTACTTTTTTGGGGCGGTTCCTTTACTGCCATCAAAGTTGCGGTATCACAAATATCGCCAACAACCTTGTTGTGGCTTCGTTTCGGAATCGGGACTTTTGTCTTAGGTGGCATCCTTTACATTAAAAAATCATTTATACATCTTCCGACACGTCAGCTTGTTGAACTGTGTGGCTTAGGTTTTTTGGGAGTCTTTTTACATAGCTATATACAGTCTGCTGGACTTCGAACGGCTGCTGCAGGGATTTCTGGATTGATTATTGCCGGGACTCCCATTCTTATTGCTTTACTTGGTAGTTTTTTTCTTAAGGAAAGAATTACAAAGAGACAATCTTATGGAATTATCTTAGCTGCTTTTGGGGTTTTGGTGATTCTTTCGAAGGGGAATATACACTTTTTTACGAAGGCTAACTATAATTTCGGAGAATTACTTGTTGTTTGCTCAGCTTTTACATGGGCGCTTTTTTCAGTTCTATCGAGAAAAACTGTGCAAACTCTTCCACCTGCTTTGTCCATGTTTTTTGTTATTGCCTCTGGGTGGATTTTTTGTTCTATACCTTTATTTGTTCATGGTTTACACGATATTTCCTATCTTGATGTTGCAGGATGGGGAAGTGTGGCCTTTTTGGGCGTTCTTTGTTCTGCTGTCGCTTATGTATTTTGGTACGATGCCCTCAAGGCTCTTCCCGCGTCAGAAGTCGGCGTTTTTCTTTATCTCAATCCTATAGTTGCAGTATCAGTTGCATGGTTATTTCTTGGAGAACCCCTTCTTTTTTCCAGTCTTTTGGGAGGATTGCTAGTTTTAGTGGGTGTAGGAATTGTCAATTATCACAAGAAAAATTGATGGTCACTCCTATTGAAAAGTTCATTGATGAGAATGGCTGTATAGAGAGAAAGTATCTCTTTGAAATTTTGAGAGTCAAGTCCACATATGGATTCGATTTTATTGATTCGATAGTTTAGGGTATTTTTATGAATATTGAGCGTGCGGGCCGCAGCACTGGGGCTGAAACGATGCTCACACCAAACTCTGAAGGTGTGTATAAGTTCTTCACCATCAGAGGCTTTTTTCAGAGGGGTCAGATGAGATGCCCTAAAACGTTCAGCAACATCTCGGCTGGCAGTTGTCAGAAGATCTTCCAACATCATTTCGTTAATAGAGTAGATTCCTGGTTTTTGATAAATATTTTTGCCAATAGTGACAGCTTTCCATGCATCTCGATGTGAAGCAGGAAGTCTTGATGTATCGTGAGCAAGAGTTCCTATGCCGATAACAATTTCCAATCCTTTTTCGTTTAAAAGATTTTGTAACGTTTCACATTCCTTTCGCGTTCTTTCCACCACTTGTTTCTCGTTGAGCAAAGCATTTGCCGCTCGAAGTATTTCGTAACGGTCGGGATCAATCATTGTTGAAATATCCTGTGGTCTGTTAAAAGCTGTTCGTATAGCCATCAGAACATCCATTTGTGTATATGGAGTAGAACCAACGCCAATTTCGTCGTCGGTCGCTCGAGAATAGAGCAGTTCTGCCGCAATAGCAATCCGAGGAATTTGAAGTTCAAAACCTAATCCGCGAGCGGAAACAAAAAGTGATGTTTCATCATCTTTTTCAGGGTCGAAAGCGGCAATTTGTTCCATAAGAGTTTGTATAGCCCGACTTCGAAGAAAAAAAGCTTCAGAAAACATTTTTTCACTCAAAATAAGTTCTGTGTGTTTTTTTACAAGCAAACCAAATTGGGTAACTTTTGAGGGCATCCCAGCAAGAGCTATTGTTCCAATTCTTTTTCCTGCGAATTCTATAGGTAAAGTGACTCCTGGTCTTATTCCGTCTAGAAGTAACGTTTCATTTTCTTCCTGTATTGAATTTATTCCCGTTCTTATAACATCAAGAGAGGGTTTGTGAAGACTTCCTTTTCGGCTAGGATCGCTGGCTCCAATAATAATTCCTTTTTCGTTTGTAATGATAATGTCGATGTTAATGAGTTCTGCTGTAGAAGATGCTATTTTTTGCGCAATTTTATCAAGCATTGGTAGCTGCTCCTTTTAGTTTGTTGTGGAAAAATATTGTTCAAAAGCACAAATATATATGTTTATAATACATAATAACTGTTCATTTGTCTCATGTCTTCGTGTCTTTCTTGTGTATAATATAACTAAGCAATAAAAAAGACAACTTGTTACTAAGGAGGCAATAACCATGAATGACAGATTTGTTCTGTCAGCCTGTGCCGGAATAGCCTTTCTGTGCGTCGTATTTATGGCAGGTTTAGCAGAGGTTATATAACTATAAGGTAGAGGATTGGTTCTTTATGAATGGCCTGGCCGTGCCATTAAAAATATATTCCCCTTTCCCACGGGAGGACAAAAGTGTCCTCCCGTTTATTTTTTCTTAAATTTGTTTACTTTGGTAAAGAAATAAATAGTTAAAATAACAATTCTCTTGTCTTTTCTATGCTTTGACAATAAAATACTATAGTAGACTCTTCAATCATGTGTATAGATCTATACTATAGGTGGGGGGTAGGGTAATGAAGAAACAGAAACTTGTCATTTTAGTTATCGTTATTTTAGTAGCACTTGGTGGTTGGATGATGGTGGGGAACAAACCCCAGGAACAGGCTCCAGCTCCTCAACAGCAGGCTGAGCAGCCAGCTGAGAAAACAGCTGAAGCCCCGGCGGAGAAGCCGGCTGAAACTTCAGTGGAAAAAGCGGCTTTCCATATTGGTATTTGCACCGGTACCGTTTCTCAATCTGAAGATGACCTTCGTGGTGCAGAACGGCTTATTGAAGAGTACGGCAGTGTAAGTGACGGCGGAATGATTCAGCATATTACTTATCCGGATAATTTCATGGTTGAAATGGAAACCACTATTGCTCAGATAGCTGGTTTGGCCGATGATCCCATGATGAAAGCCATTATCGTTAACCAGGCTATTCCGGGAACAACCGAGGCTTTCAGAAGAGTTCGGGAAAAACGCCCTGACATCCTTCTCTTTGCCGGAGAAGCTCATGAGGACCCAGGTGTTATCGAGTCTGCTGCTGATCTTGTAATTAACTGCGATAATATCGCCCGTGGTTATCTGATCGTAGCGGCTGCCCAGAAAATGGGTGCCAAGGAATTTGTTCACATTTCCTTCCCGAGACATATGAGCTACGAACTTCTTTCTCGCCGTAGAAACATTATGGAAGTTGCATGTCAGGATCTGGGTATGGGATTCCATTTTGAAACAGCTCCAGACCCAACAAGTGACGTGGGAGTTGCCGGAGCTCAGCAGTTTATTCTTGAGAAAGTTCCTGCCTGGCTTGAAAAGTATGGTAAAGACACAGCATTCTTCTGTACGAATGACGCTCATACAGAGCCATTGCTGAAGCGTATTGCTGAAGAGGGTGGATATTTTGTAGAAGCAGACCTTCCTTCTCCTCTTATGGGATATCCCGGAGCTTTGGGGATAGAACTCTCTGACGTTAAAGGCGATTGGCCTGCAATACTTAAGAGAGTAGAAGAAGCAGTTGCTGCTAAGGGCGGATCCAAGAGAATGGGAACATGGGCCTACTCTTATGGTTACACCACAACAGCAGCTCTTGGCGAATTTGCCAAACGGGTTGTTGAAGGGTCTGTTGAACTCGAAGATTCTGATGCTCTCTTTGAATGCTACGGAAAATATACGCCTGGCGCAAAATGGAACGGAAGTCTCTACACAGATATCGCTACTGGCGTTGTCAAGAAGAATCACGTTCTCGTTTATCAGGATACCTATATATTTGGCCTTGGCTACCTTGGCATGACCGATGTTACGGTTCCTGAAAAGTATTTCTCTATTAAATAGTCAAATAGGCCCCATAGAAATAGCGACCTAAAAACGAGCCTTTTCTTAGGGGAGGAAAATCCTTTCCTCCCCTTTATTTCTGCTCCTAATTTTCCAGGAGAATTTTTCCAAGGCTTGGAAGTGGAGAGGTGACAACAATGGCTTTATCTGAGCCCTTATTAAAGATGGAAAAGATAGGCAAGGCGTATTTTGGCAACAGAGTCTTGAAGGATGTGAGCTTTACCCTCGAGAAAGGCCAGATTCTCGGGCTTGTTGGAGAAAATGGTGCGGGGAAATCTACATTAATGAATATCCTTTTCGGAATGTCTGTAATCCAGGAAACTGGAGGGTATGAAGGTAAATTCTTCATTAATGGGGAGGAAGCTCAGTTTAAGAATCCTCTTGATGCTCTGGATGCTGGTATCGGAATGGTGCACCAGGAGTTCTCTTTGATCCCTGGTTTTACCGCTGCAGAAAATATTGTATTGAACAGAGAGCCTACACAATATAACGTCCTCGTAGAATCTTTTGGCGATCGTCTTCGCACTCTTAACACAGATGAAATGGAACTTCGTGGAAAAACTGCAATAGAGAAACTTAACGTTGTTATTGACTCTGATACTCTCGTTTCAGAAATGCCTGTAGGACACAAACAATTTACCGAGATAGCAAGGGAAATTGATAAAGAAAAGACCCAACTTCTTGTCCTTGATGAGCCTACGGCGGTGTTGACAGAATCAGAAGCAGAGATACTTTTGGCTTCCATGCGAAAATTAGCAGCTATGGGAATTGCCATCATCTTTATATCTCACCGATTACATGAAATCATTGATGTGTGCGATAAGATTGTTGTTTTACGTGATGGACAAGTTGTTCATGAAACGACTCCGGCACAAACAAACGTAATGGAAATAGCCACTCATATGGTGGGACGGAATATTGAGTCTGCTTTTGCTAGGGAAGAAACAGTAAGATCATTTGCTAAAGACATTCTCAAAGTAGAGCACCTTTGGGTAGATATGCCAGGTGAAACGGTGCGAGATGTTTCTTTTTCAGTAAAAGAGGGAGAAATATTTGGTATCGGGGGATTGGCGGGTCAAGGTAAACTTGGAATTGCTAATGGCATAATGGGAATGTACCCTTCAGGCGGCAGTGTTGTTTTTGATGGAAAAGAAGTTGTTTTAAATGATCCTCGTTCCCCTCTCTCTATGGGAATTGCGTCTGTTTCCGAGGATCGTCGTGGTGTTGGTTTACTACTAGAAGAGCCCATTTCATGGAACATTATTTTTACAACCCTTCAGATGCAAAGTAGATTTTTGAAACCAGTTTTTGGCGGTTTGTTTAAAATTCGTGATGAAGAAGCCATAAGAGAAGCTACACAAAAGTATATCGAGGCTCTTGAAATCAAGTGCACAGGTGAGCATCAGCGCGTGCAGGAGCTCTCAGGTGGTAACCAGCAGAAGGTTTGTCTGGCGAAAGCCTTTGCGCTTCACCCTAAATTACTCTTTGTTTCAGAACCTACACGAGGTATTGACGTGGGAGCAAAGAGAGTTGTACTCGATACATTGAGAGAATACAACCAGAAGAGAGGCACAACAATCGTCATGATCTCTTCAGAACTTGAAGAATTACGGTCTATTTGTGACCAGATAGCTATTGTCAATGAAGGCAGAATCGGTGGCACACGTCCTGCTACATGCCCATCAACTGAGTTTGGACTTCTTATGCTTGGTGAAATTAAAAATGGTGTGGAGAAGGTGGGTGTATGATGAACAACATACGCAGTTTTATTGAAAAAGCCGGCTGGCCAAGGGTTATTATAGCCCTTTTTCTTCTCGGACTTTTTGTCATGGCCCCCTTTGTTAGGGTTCGGGTAGACACTTCAATTAGCGATACTCTCGTTCGTTTTGGCATGAACGGAGTCATGGTCCTTGCTATGGTACCTATGATACAGGCAGGATGTGGTCTTAACTTCGGTTTGCCTTTGGGTATTATCGCCGGCTTGCTTGGCGCGGTAACTAGTATTGAATTAGGAGTAACAGGTCTTCCCGGGATTTTTACAGCCATGCTCATCGCTACTCCCATAGCGATTGTTCTAGGATGGTTGTACGGCCAGCTTCTAAACAGAGTAAAAGGTGGCGAAATGATGATTGCTACCTATGTAGGCTTTTCCTCTGTTGCTTTTATGTGCATTATGTGGCTGGTTCTTCCGTACAAAAGTCCTAATATGGTTTGGGGATATGCCGGAGCAGGCTTACGTACGACTATTTCGGTAGATGGGTACTGGAGTAGGGCTATTAGTGACATTTTGGCCTTTAATATAGGCGATTTCTTTTATTGTCCCACAGGGATGATGCTCTTCTTCGCTTTTCTTTGCTTTGCAATGTGGATGTTTATGAAGACAAAAATAGGCACGGCTATGACGACAGTGGGGTCGAATCCTGAATATGCAAAAGCAGCAGGAGTAAATGTCGATAGAATGAGAACTCTCTCCGTTGTTTTGTCAACAGTTCTTGGTGCTATAGGTATCATAATGTACGAGCAGAGTTTCGGATTCATACAGCTGTATATGGGGCCTTTTTATATGGCTTTCCCTGCAGTAGCAGCTATCCTCATCGGGGGCGCATCAGTAAATAAAGCGTCTATACTCAATGTTGTTATTGGTACGATTCTCTTTCAGGGAATCCTGACAATGACTCCATCCGTTATCAATAGTCTCATTGAGACTGACATGTCAGAAGTTATACGAATCATCGTTTCTAACGGTATGATTCTGTATGCTCTCACGAGGGTGGTGAAAGTGAAATCATGATGACTAAAAAATCGTCTTTTCAGGATAATTTATCCCATTTCTTTGTTAGTAACGCGGTGCCAATTATCTTTTTGGCGCTAAGCGCAGTGGCTATCCCTATTTCTCGCTTTTCGACTCAGTATCTAGTACAGGAAATGCTTGTTCGTCTGGCGCGAGACTCTTTCCTTGTCCTTTCCCTGCTTATCCCTATCATGGCAGGAATGGGCCTTAATTTTGGAATGGTGCTGGGAGCAATGGCAGGAGAGATCGGGCTTATTCTCATTACTGACTGGAACATTGTTGGTATTCCTGGAATGGTTCTGGCAATGATCATCTCTACTCCTCTTGCTGTCTTGTTAGGCTGGATGTGCGGAGTTATCTTGAACAGAGCCAAAGGGCGGGAGATGGTTACATCCTTTATATTGGGCTTCTTTATGAATGGTGTATATCAGCTTATCGTTCTTTATGGTTTTGGAAGTGTATTTCCGATAAAGAGTCCAGATCTTGTTTTATCGAGAGGTTTTGGTATTCGAAATGTAACGAACCTTGAGAATATCAGAAAATGTCTCGATAACCTTATTCCTCTTTCAATTGGTGGCGTAGCTATTCCTATTGCGACATTTCTTGTTATCGCTGCTTTTTGCGTCTTTGTCGTATGGTTCCGCAAGACAAAGTTAGGGCAAGATATGCGAGCTGTGGGACAAGATATGGATGTAGCCGAAGCAGCAGGTATTCCGGTAGAAAGAACTCGTATTATTTCTATCGTAATTTCAACGGTACTCGCATGCTACGGCCAGATTATTTTCTTGCAGAACATTGGTACTATGAATACATATAATAGTCACGAGCAGGCAGGGATGTTTGCTATAGCTGCTCTTCTCGTTGGTGGCGCCAGTGTTACTAAAGCGACTATTCCCAATGTGTTTATAGGTGTTATCCTTTTCCACCTTATGTTTGTTGTTTCTCCTATGGCAGGGAAATATCTCATTGGACAGGCGCAATTAGGAGAATACTTCAGAGTCTTTGTCTCGTATGGAATTATAGCCATAGCTCTTGTTTTGCATGCGTGGCGTCGTCAGCAAGATAAAGATAGAGCGCGGCGAGCCTTACGTGGGAATGCCTGACAAGGCATAGACAGGAGGCATAAGATATGAGACGATCAGCGGTTAATGTGGGGATAATCATATTTTTTGTGATTATTTCCGTATTTCTTTATAACGCAGGAAAAGGATATAACTTACTTGTAGATAATAAGGCTATTACGATTGATGGGCAGGAACTACAGCCCTATGCTTGGGTCAATGTGGATGTGAGCACATCTAAAAAGCCAGTTCTATTGAAAGCTGGCGGACGAGACGTTGTTTTTGTCATCGGAAAATCTCATCAGATTCATGTAGAAATCATGGATGAACAAAAAAACGTTATCAAGAAGATCGAAAAGAAATTCAAGCTGACACGACAGTCGGGGGATCTTCTTAGTATCCCTGCCCTCGGATCAGATGTTTCGCAGTGGATTCAGAAAAGATAGTAGCGTTTAAAAAGACTGTTATATAGTTATAAAAAAGGAGGAGCTAAATAACTTTGCTCCCCCTTTTTTTATGCTCTATTCTGATATAAAGTTTTCGCCCCATGTGCAAGCGAAAATAAAATCTTTTAGACTTTTTCTTTGTCGTGGCTCCATTTCCTTTTCTCTAAGAGCAGCGGGAAGAGTGTTCGGATCTCCTGGAAATCCTATGGCAAGAGCTGTTACAGGATCGTATCCCTCGGGAATGTTATACGTTTCCCGAGTACACTTTTTTGAAAAACCGGCCATCGGATGTATCGCCAATCCCATTCCTGTTGCCTGAAGGGCAATGTTTTGTATGGACATTCCAAGGTCATGAAATGCATGAGCGTTGGGTTTGCCGTTAAGAGAGAATGTTATTCTTGCCACAGATATAACGAGTACAGGTGCTTGTCGAGCCCATATCCTGTTTTGCTCAACAAGACAGGATAGCATTTTTTCGTATTCCTTTGGGTTTTCTTTTGTGGCGACAATAAAAAACCACGGTTGATCGTTATAACATGAAGGAGCCCAACGTGCTGCTTCAAAAAGGGAAAGAAGTTGGCTTTGACTTGGCATCATGTCTGTGAAGGATCGCGGACTCCATCTGTTTCGGATGAGTTCGTGAATAGGATATGCACTATCTGCGCTTTTTTCCATTTTTAGGCCTCCTCATATTCTTGTTATTTGCCTACGCAAAATTGGCTGAAAATTGTATCAAGCAAAGCATCATCAATGGAAAGCCCTAGAAGACGCTCCATACATCCTCGCGCGTCGTATAAACAGGTTGCTACAATATCTTGCCCAAGACCTTGTTCAAGAGCTGTTACGCCTTGAGCTAATGATTGAATAGCTCGTCTAATTTCCTCAACTTGTCGAGATGAAGCATTTAAACCGGAAGTTAGCGTTCCTCCACCAGCAATATTTGCCACAATGGTATCTTTTAATGTCTCTATGCCTTCTCTTTTTTCTGCTGAAATATTGCAAATCAGGCTTTGGGGTAAAAGGCCGCTCACCATTTCCTCACTTATGACGAGTGGAAGATCTGACTTATTGATTGCAACTATATGGTTTGTTGATGATAGTTTAGGAATGAAAGCTAGATCTGCAGGTGTGAAGGGTTCACTCCCATCTATTACCCAGACACGAATATCAGCTTCTGCCATAGCTTTTTCAGCTCGGGCAATGCCTATAGCTTCAATTTCATCAGAAGGGGCATCAATTCCGGCAGTGTCAATAAGACGAATAGGTATTCCGCGATATGTAAGCACTTCTTCTATTACATCTCGCGTTGTTCCTGGTACAGAAGTAACGATAGCCCGTGATTCTTTAAGTAATGCGTTAAGCAGAGATGATTTCCCCACATTTGGGCGGCCAACAAGAGCTACTCTGATACCTTCACGAAGAAGGAATCCCGTATTGCAACGATCAAGCAAATCTTCAAGACTTTGTTTGAGAGTGGATAAAGATGCTTCAACGTCACTGCTATCCATATAGGGAATATCTTCTTCAGGAAAATCAAGGCCGACTTCTATAGATGCAGAAATTTCCATAATTTCGTTGTAAATATCACGAGCAAAGCTGGAAAGTTCTCCCCGTAACGTACGAGTGGCGGCGCGAAGGGCTTCTTCACTTTTTGATCGTATTATTCCTAATACTGCCTCTGCCTGAGAAAGGTCAATTTTCCCGTTTAGGAAGGCTCGTTTTGTAAATTCCCCTGGTTCTGCCAAAACGGCTCCCTTGCTGATAAGTCGTTCAAGACATTTTTGAGCGACTAATGTTCCTCCATGGGTGGATATCTCGACCATATCTTCACCGGTGTAGCTTTTAGGAGCTTTAAACCATGAAAAAAGAACCTGATCAATTGGTTCTTTATTTTCATCAAGCAAAAAACCATTTCGCAAAAAACGAGGAGAGGTTTCTGCTAATGGGCGGACTCCTTGAACCACTTCGTCAGCCAATTGCCGGGAAGCTGGTCCTGAAAGTCTTATAATTGCAATTCCTGCTTCTCCCCAGGCTGTAGATATAGCAGCTATTGTTTCTTCTGACATGAATGTCTCCTCCCCATCTTCGGGTTTATATTTGTTTCTCCATGCCAGTATCTTATAACAAAAAGGACCGCTTCTGGAAAGCGGCCCTTGAATTGAATAAAACAAATTTAAAGAAGCTCTTCCATCGATTCTGCTAGTCGTCGAATTCCTTCATCAATCATTTCAGGCGATGCAAAAGTATAACAAAGCCTAAAATGATGTTCTCCACCTCCATTGGGGAAAAAGGGCGCTCCTTTAACAAAGGCTACATTTTTTTCGAGAGCTTTTTCAAAAAGATCCTCTGCCAAAATGTCAGGAGTTTTTACCCAAAAGAAAAAACCACCTGATGGAATGTTGTAAGAAGCAGTTTTTTGGGGAATATGAAATTGAAGAGCATCTTTCATATGATTTCGTTTTTGACGGTAATGCTCGACTATGCGTGGTAGAAAGTTATCAAGGTGACCTAGGCGACAATATTCGTAAACTAAGGCCTGGGCTACAACACTTGTACACGTATCGACTCCCTGCTTGAAAACAGCCATTTTTCTTATAATATCTTTATTTCCACAACACCAGGCTACTCTGGTTCCAGGCGCTAAAATTTTGGAAAAAGATCCTGCATAAATAACGAGTCCTGATGTATCAAGAGAGAAGAGTGAAGGTAAATGCTCTCCTTCAAATCGAATATATCCATAAGGGTCATCTTCCAAAATAGCAATGCCGTACTGATTGGCTATAGAAATAAGTTTTTTTCTCCTCAGAAGGCTCATAGTGGCGCCAGAGGGATTGTTGAAGTTAGGGATAGTGTAGATATACTTTATTTTTTTGCCTTCAGAACGAGCTTTTTCTATAAGCTCTGGAAGTTGCTCTACTTGCATGCCTTCGGAGTCACATGGAACGCAGATAAAACGCGCTCCGTGGTTATACATATCAATGGTTGTGCCCAAGAATGTAGGTTCCTCAGTAATAACATAATCGTCCTTGTCTATTGTAGAGAGGGTAAGAAGATCTGCTGCCTGAATAGACCCTGAGGTTATAAGCATCTCATCCATCTCTACCTTGTGCCCAAGTCGTGGTTTCAGCCATTCTATTAGAAATTCTTTAAGTGGAGGGTACCCCTCCGTAATGCCATATTGAAGAATATCTCGTCCTTCTCTTTTGATGATTGAGGTTGCTTCGTAGAATTGCTCAATAGGAAAGATGTCAGGATCAGGCATACCTCCTGCAAAAGAAATCATGCCTGGTTTGCGTATAACGTGGAAAATATCTCTAATGGGAGAAGGTTTGATTTGTAATGCTGAATGACTATACAAAGCATCCCAATAGGTATTCACTAGTTCTGATTTCCCTCCCTTATAGAATAAGGGGCCTTTTGAAAAGGCCCCTGGAATATCTATGCGGTAACGGTTTGTGCAAGTTCTTGTATGGCTTCTGCCAAACGTTTGACCCCTTCCTCTGTGACTTCCGGCGTCGGGAAAGTGTAGCAAAGTCGAGCATTGTGAGCTCCGCTACCAGGATTAGTACAGAAGGGTTCACCAATGACAAATGCAACTTTCTTTTCAATAGCTTTATTGAAAAGATCCTTGGTATTGACCTCAGGGAAGTGCAGCCAGTAGAAGAACCCGCCTTCAGGTTTAACCCATGTTACGCCAAGTGGTTCCAGATGGCGTTTAAAGCTTTCTTGCATAGCGTCACGTTTTACGCGGTAGTTATCAATTATGACAGGAAGATGTTTATCAAGATATCCGTTACGGCAATATTCAGCGACAAGAGCTTGTGTGATGGTACTGGTGCACAAGTCAGTAGCCTGTTTGAACACAGTCATCTTTCTGATGATTTCTTTAGATCCGGTAACCCATCCTATGCGGCTTCCAGGAGAAAGAATCTTCGAAAATGAACCAGCGTAAATAACGCCATCATTATCGTCAAGAGAGAAGATAGACGGCAAATGTTCTCCATCATAGCGAACATAGCCATAAGGGTCGTCTTCAAAAATTGGAATAGAATATTTGTGTGAAATCTCAACAAGTTTTTTGCGCCGTTCTAAGGTTATTGTAGCACCGCCTGGGTTTTGGAAGTTGACGATGGTATAGATAAACTTTACGTTTTTACCCTCTTTACGAGCTTTTTCGATGATTTCAGGAAGAAGATCAACCTGCATACCATCTTTGTCCATAGGGACTCCTAAAAACTTAGCTCCATGGTTATAAAAAGTGGTGAGAGCTGCAAGATACGTGGGATCTTCGGTGATGACATAATCACCTCTATCGATCATTGCCCACGAGAAAAGGTCTAAAGCTTGCTGTGATCCTGTAGTGATCAACATTTCTTCTAGGGTTGCAACTTTCCCCATACGAGGGGCTGTCCACTCGGCAAGGAATTCTTTTAAAGGAGGGTATCCTTCTGTTGTTCCATACTGAAGAATATTTTTCCCATCCTCTTTAAGAATATGTACCCCTTCGTAAAATTCATCCACAGGAAATACTTCTGGTGCAGGCATGCCACCGGCAAAAGAAATCATTCCCGGTTGTTTAATAACAGCCAGCATTTCTCTTATTGGTGAAGGCCTGACATTCTTAGCATTGTAGCTAAAATTCCCTTCCCAAACCTTACTCACGCATATCGCCTCCCCATCAGCTTTTAATAAAATACATCAATTCTGAAAACGATGAAGTAAAAGGCAGTAAATTGTAGACTACATTGATATAAATAAGAAAAGACAAGACAGTACACGACAATTATAGCATTGAAAAAAGAAAATAAATGCTTTTAGAAGAAAGGATAAAGTATACAGAGAGAGCCTATTGCTGACTATATGTTCGTGCCGTAGCACGTATATGTTGTAAGCGACGTTCTGTTGGTGGGTGTGAGTTGAAGCCGCTTGGAGATGTTTCATATCCGGCATCTCTCATTTTTTCAAGAGCATTGACGAGCCCCCAAGCGCTATAGCCAGCCTTTACGGAAAGTTTAATTCCGTAATCGTCGGCTTCAACTTCCTGTTCCCTGCTGAAACCAGATTCTGCTAGGCCGACTCCGAGACTTGCCAAAAGCTCAGAGTTGCGATCTCCCTTAACATTTTTAAAGAGGAGAGCCCATAGCAAATTTCTACCTATAGTGCTTCCATAGTGGTTAAGCTGTATATGTCCTGTTTCATGACCAAGTATACCGGCTATTTCGTCTTCCTTATTGAGAATTTTTAATAAGCCAGTCGTGACATAAACAGCGTGATCGCTTCCTGAAAAGCGAACCCATGCATTAGGCTCCTTTTTATCTTCTATTGTTATCGACGTTGTCTCTATGCCAGCAGCCTCTGAAATTCGTTTCCATGCTCGCTCAAGCTGTTGCGGGGAGAGCGCAGCCTGGGCAGCTTCTGCAAACAGGCAAAGCACAACGGTTATCAACACAGTGGTTACTGTAAGGTGTTTTTTCATATTCTCACCTTCTTTCTCTATTTTTCAATGCTATCATAGAATAGTTCTGCTCTCCAATAGGTAAAATTGTAGATTTTTTATATTAAGGAATTGACGAAAATAACGTTACGTGGTATAAAACCTCTTCGGATCAGATTCTATTGACCTTTACTTTATATTCCGAGGATGATAAAATGTTTGTATACAAAAAACCTGATGTTCTTCTTTCGACAAATAAAGAAAATATAATGGGAGAAGGAATTGGTGTTTTCTTTTTTGGAAATAAGGCTTCAAAGCGTTAGGCTTTGAGGCCTTTTTTTTATATTCATTGAAAGTGAGGCTTTTATTATGTATAAGAAGGTTCTTATTTTAGGTTCGGGCCCCATTCGTATTGGACAAGCAGCAGAGTTTGATTATTCTGGAAGCCAGGCATGTAGAGCATTAAAAGAAGAGGGATGCGAAGTTATATTGCTCAATAGTAACCCTGCAACAATACAGACAGATGTTGAACTTGCAGATTATGTGTACATCAAACCTCTTACAGTGGAAACAGTAGAACAGATTCTTCAGGTTCATTCTCCCGATGGAGTTATAGCAACTCTGGGAGGGCAAACTGGTTTGAATCTATGTGTAGAATGTGAAGAACGTGGAATTTGGCAAAAATATGGTACCAAAGTTTTGGGAACCTCCGTTACGTCAATACGTGAGGCAGAAGGGCGACAGGCTTTTAGAGAGCTCATGATAAAAACAGAGCAGCCCATCATCGAGAGCGTTTACGTTTCTTCTATTGATGAGGGAGTAGTTTTTGCCGAAGAGACGTCATTCCCTTTGATTATTCGTCCAGATTATACATTGGGTGGAACGGGCGGTGGTGTTGCTTACACCATGAAGGAACTAAGTGAGCGCCTTGAAGAAGGATTACGTGCATCCCCTGTTCATAGGGTACTCCTCGAAAGATATTTAGAGGGATGGCATGAAATAGAAGCGGAAGTTATCAGAGATGAAGCTGGTAATAAAATTTGTGTTTGCGGTATGGAAAATATTGACCCCATGGGAGTTCATACCGGTGATTCAGTTGTTGTTTCTCCCGTTTTAACATTGACGGACGATCAGTGGCTAAGATTAAAAAAAGCTGCTCTTGATATAGTGGAAAGCCTTGAAGTTGAAGGGGCTTGTAACGTTCAGTTTGCTCTCTCCCCCGATGGTGAAGAATATGCCGTAATAGAAGTCAATCCTCGTGCCAGCCGTTCCAGTGCTCTGGCAAGTAAGGCTACAGGATACCCCATTGCTCGTATTGCGGCGAAAATAGCATTAGGGAAGACCTTGCCAGAAATTCCCAACCCAATGACGGGCAATGGAAATGCCATGGTTGAACCTGACCTTGACTATATAGTTCTCAAGTTACCTCGTTGGCCATTTGATGCCTTCCCAACAGCCAATATGGAACTTGGAACGAAAATGAAAGCTACAGGAGAGGTAGTCGCTGTAGGGAAAACCCTTCCTCAGGCTCTTCTCAAGGCCTTCCGTTCTATTGATGGTCGAGACCAGCTTTTTGGTGATGATCTGAAAGAATTGGCGAATGAAGATCTCTGGGACCACGTTACAACTCCAACATCTCAGAGAATCCCTGCCATGTTCGACTTATTGCGAAAAGGTTTTTCTGTTTCTGAGATTGCACAGCGAAGCGCTTTTGTTCCTTATTTTATAGAAATTATGAGTCATATTGTAGCAATGGAGAAAAAGTTGAGAGACGAAGGTCTTTCCATTTTGGCAGAAGCCAAAAAGCTAGGCTTTTCTGACCGCGTTATTGCCGCTTTAACGAAGCACTCGATAAAAGAAATAAGAGAAGAAGAAAACCGTCAGAAAATAAATATGATTTATAGGGAAATAGATGGTTGTGCCACAGATGAGCCGGCAGAATCTGGATACTACTTTGGATATTACGATCAGGCAGAGGTTCAGCACAAAGAGGCGTCAGAACGAACAATTGCCGTTCTTGGTTCAGGTGCTATCCGTATAGCTCAGGGAGTGGAGTTTGACTATTGCTGCGTGAAAGCTGTAGAAGCACTTCGCCGTCGAGGAATTCGAGCCGTTATGATCAACAATAATCCTGAAACAGTGAGTACCGATTACGATATCTCCGATGCTCTCTATCTTGAACCCCTTACCGAAGAAGATGTGGATCATATCTTATCCCAAGAGGGAGCGGAAGGAATTCTGGCTTCTTATGGTGGTCAGACGTCTCTGCGTTTAGGACAAATTTTAGCTTCTCAGGGAGCTCCTATTATTGGTACGTCTTTCAATTCAATTAATATGGCCGAAGATAGGGGAGCCTTTGCCAAACTCCTTCGCCAGCTTAAAATTCACTATCCTGAAGGCGATGCTGTTACATCTTTGGAAGAAGGAATTGCTTTAATAGAAAAACTTGGTTTTCCTCTTATGGTGCGGCCAAGCTTTGTTATAGGTGGCGTTGCCATGCATGTAGCAACACGATTTGAAGATTGTGTAAAAATTTTGGAGATGGCCTTTTCAGCGGAACCCGATCAGTCTGTCATGATCGATAGATTCCTTCCGGGCAAAGAATTTGAGGTTGATGCCGTTTGCGACGGGAAAGACATTTTGATTCCTGGTATCTTTGAACATCTTGATCCTGCCGGAATACACTCGGGAGATTCAATCAGCATCTTTCCCGATATCTCTTTGAATCAGCGACAGCGACAAGAAATAGTTGATATAACCAGAAAACTTTCAGAAGCCCTTGACGTACATGGCTTGCTCAATATCCAATTTGTGCTTTCCTCAGGAACTCTTTACGTTATTGAAGCAAATCCGCGTGCCAGCAGAACTGTACCTATTGGCAGCAAATTAACAGGTATTCCTTTGGTTGACTTATCCGTGGGAGTTGCTTTGGGAGAACGACTTGTAAACTCTTCATGGGGGACAGGCCTATATCTTTATACAGGGCCTTTTGGTGTTAAAGCCCCAGTCTTTTCCACCGAAAAACTTCCGGGAATAGATTCACGACTTGGCCCACAGATGCAATCCACAGGAGAATCTTTAGGCGTAGCCGATACGGTTTCAGATGCTCTTTTCGATGCATTACAAGGTGCTGATCTTTCCATACCAGAAAAGGGTCGAGTCCTTTTCTCCGTTCGTGATGATGTTAAAGACAGAGTCTATCCTGTAGCTTCCATGTTATCAGCGTTAGGATGGGATATAGATGCTACTCCTGGAACAGCTACACTTTTGAAACGATGGGGCTTGCCAGTGAACCCCATTAAAAAAGATGATTCCCTTTTTGAAGGAGTGCGGAACGGTCGGTGGCAGTTGATTGTCAATATTCCTGGCTTATTCATAGAGCCTTTGACGGATGGTGCAAAAATTCGTAAAGCAGCGCTCGACGGATCTATAGTGTGTCTCCATTCCCTTGAAACAGCAGCTGCTGTTGCTTCGGCGGCTATTGCCAGGAAAAAGTAAAGGTATGAAATAAGTAAAATTACTTCGATAGAAGTTCGTTCATCATCTATAATGGGAAACCACGACCCAGAGCGGAAGAAGGAGTGATATGGATGATAAAAAAACTTCATGTTCTGGTGATAGTGTTTCTTTTTGTCTTCATAGGAGAAGGAGTAGCTCATAGTTCAGCTTTGCCAAATGCGCTCTCTATGGAAGAGGCTTTTTTGAACAGAGATTGGGAGACAGTAGACATGCTTCTTCTAAAAGAAGGTTCTTCTCTCTCTTCAAAAGAGCAGTCTTTGGCTGCAAATGCTCTCTGGCTACAAGGTCGCTGGGGAGAGGCTCTTTCCCTTATGGAATCTATGGATGATGAACAACTTCCATCTTTGATCTCTCCTTATAGAGATATGATGACTCTTCTTGCATATGAAAGAACCGGCGAGAAACAAAAGGCATATGAAGCGGCAGAAATTCTTTTACCCAAGGCCCCTGAAGAGTTAAGTTATTATGTGGCTTATGCTCTTGCTCGACTCTCTTCGGACCCGGCTCTTCACCGGCATTGGCTAGAAATAATGCTTCAAAAAGCTTCCAATCGATCTCAAACTACACAAACGTTAGGCGAACTGCTTGAAACTTCTGGAGATAATATGGCGTATGCGCTGCAATTGTTGCAATTCGAGCCGATGAATAAACGGGCTTTAGCTGTTTTGCAAAAGAGTAAAAAACCATTTAGTGCCCCGATTTCCAACGCGTTGGGATATGGTGCCTATCTTAATGGAAACTACTCTCAGGCTATTCCTCTCTTTTTGGCTGTTCCGCTGAATTCAAAGGAAGGACTTAAATCTCGTTATTACAGGGCTGTTTCTCTTTATCGACTTGAACAGTATGAAGAGGCGCTAGATCTTTGGGAGTGGCTGGCGTTACATGGTAAAGGCTATGCAGAGTCTTCTGTGCGTCGTATTGGAATACTTGCCGGTCGAAACGAAAAAGAGAAATCTCTTTCTGCTTTGGAACATATAGTCAGAGAGGGAAATGAGACTGTTCGAGCCAGGGCTCTATATTCTCTTTATACGCTTGTGGAGGAAGAGAAAAAGGAACTCTTTAAGCGAGAACTTATAGAGAAGTATTCTACTTCGGAAGGCGCTCAATCTATCCTTTGGGATGATGCCTGGCGTGCCTGGAAAAAAGGACAGATAAGCGAGGCTCTCGGCATATGGGAAAAACTTCTTTCACAGAGTAGCGGAATTTGGAGAGAACGTCTCTTATATTGGACGGCCAGAGGGTATGAAAAATTGGAAAGAAAAGAAAAAGCAGAAGAGGTATTTCATACACTACTCTCAGAATATCCTCTTTCGATCTATAGCTTTTTAGCTTCGCCAGGAGGGCCATCTTTTACTTCAGACACACCCGAGGAGCTGCAAAAAAGACCGGATATTCTCGAAGATTGGGGATTCATTTTTTATGCGAGATTAAGACTCCTACGGGAAGGAAGTCCAGCGGCACTTTATCGAGCCGCAGTGCTTTCCAAATGGCTCGAAGATGAACCAGGGGCCTATAGTGCGGCTTCTTCCTTAATGTCTTTGTTTTTAAAATTTCAGCCCTTGCCCAAAGAGGGGATTCGCTTTTTATACCCACGTCCCTTTGGGGGGTTTGTGCAGCAGGCTACAACCCGATTTGGTGTTGAAGCAAACCTCATTTGGTCTGTAATGCGCCAGGAGAGTGCTTTTGATGCAGAAGTAAATAGTTGGGTTGGCGCCATAGGTCTGATGCAACTTATGCCTGCGACAGGGAAGGAAGAAGCTCGTCTTATTGGTATGGAAAACGCTGATTTATGGAATCCAAATACAAATATTCTGCTCGGTGCCTCTCATTTGGCAAGACTTCAGAAGCGTTTCCGTCGCTTGGAGTGGGCTGTTGCGGCCTATAATGCTGGAAGTGGTGCAGTAGGACGTTGGATTAAAGAGGGTGAGGAACGTCCTTTCGATGAATGGATGGAAGATATTCCCTATAATGAAACGAGGAATTATGTGCGGAAGGTAATGGGAAATCTCTTTATTTATCGCATGCTTTATTAGGGCTTTCGGATCATATATGCTTAACTGTGTTTTTAAAAAGTAAGAGGGATCTTTCGTTAACGAAAGATCCCTCTTACTTTTTTAGTATAGTATGGATTTTTATCCTTTTTGAAGATTGCTTTTTAAAAAGGATAAGGCTGTTTCAAAATGTTCTTTCTCAATACGAGGAATATCGCTTTTCCCATTTTTAAGATAGTCTCGAATAGCGAGAGCTGATGCTTTTCGACATATAAAATCTATATCGCCACCGCTTCGACCTTCTGTGACAGAGACCAGATCTTCGATATGAATGTCTTCCGCTAGAGGCTTTTTCTGCAAATGTATCTGGAAAATCTCAAGTCGAGCTTTTGCATCAGGCATGGGAAGTTCAAGAACAACATCAAATCGACCGCTGCTCAGAAGAGCGGGATCAATAAGATCTATTCTGTTGGTTGTTGCCAGGACTGTCACTCCCTTAAGCTCTTCAATTCCACTCATTTCTGCGAGAAACTGACTTATGACACGCTCTGTGAAGCTGGCCCCAGATCCACTATCTCGTCCACGAATAGGAACGAGGGATTCTATTTCGTCGAAATAAAGAATAGAAGGAGAAGCTTGCTTAGCTTTTTTGAAGACTTCACGAATGGCTCTTTCACTTTCTCCAACATATTTAGACATAAGGGCAGGACCTTTTACAGGAATGAAGTTAACGCCGCTTTCGTGTGCCAATGCGCGAACAAGCAACGTCTTTCCTGTTCCGGAAGGTCCGTATAACAAGATACCTTGTGGTGGAGTTATTCCAAATTTTTCATAAACATTACTGTGTTCAAGAGGCCATTGAACAGCTTCTATAAGCTCTTGCTTTATTGATTCAAGTCCTCCAATATCATTCCATGTTACGTCAGGTACCTCAACAAATACTTCGCGTATTGCAGATGGTTCGACCTCTTTCAATGCGTCAAGAAAATTCCCCATAGAGACATTCATTGAAAGGAGTTCATCGTAAGGAATATCGGCTTTTTCATAATCGATACTGGGAAGAATACGTCTAAGGGAAGACATGGCTGCTTCTTTGGCCAATGCTTCAATATCTGCACCTACGAAACCGTGGGTAATTTCGGCGAGACGCATTAAATCAACGTCTTCTGCCAACGGCATTCCCCGTGTATGAATTTGTAAAATTTCAAAACGTCCATTGCGGTCGGGAATAGGAACAGAAATTTCCCTGTCGAATCGTCCGGGACGACGAAGTGCTGGATCTAAAGTGTTGGGAATATTGGTGGCACCTATAACGATAACTTGTCCTCTAGATTCAAGTCCGTCCATCAGAGCGAGAAGTTGCGCAACGACACGTCGTTCCACCTGCTTTTCCCCGCCCATTTCTTCTCGTTTGGGAGCAATTGCATCTATTTCATCTATAAAAATAATAGCTGGAGCATGTGCCTGTGCTTCATCAAAGACATTACGAAGGCGCTCTTCGCTTTCTCCATAAAATTTTCCTATAATTTCAGGCCCTGAAATATGAGTGAAATATACATCTGTTTCGTTTGCTACAGCTCTGGCAATAACAGTTTTACCTGTTCCTGGCGGGCCATATAAAAGTACTCCTTTGGGTGGTTGAACGCCGAGTCTGTCAAAAACTTGAGGAAAACGCAGGGGAAGCTCAATCATTTCTCGAACGCGCTGTATTTGAGGCCCAAGACCGCCGATGTCTTCATAAGAGATACGTGTAGCTTTTTGTTCTTTTGTCATTTGTTTTTCAACGTTTATATAGGTAGCACTGCTGATAAGAACAATATTCTTAGGCGTAGTGTCAACAACAAGAAAATCACATGTCCTCGTACCGTAAAGGTTGGTTCGTATGCGATCTCCTTCTACAACAGGCAGACCTTCAAGAAGAGAACTAAGATAGACGGAATCCCGTTCTTTTTCGAGAAGAGGGGTAGACGTCAGAGGGCGGAGAGTAATGCTGCCCGCAAAGTGATGGTCAGTCTTCCGTATAGAAATCTTTTCGTCGAGACCTACGCGAGCGTTTTCTCGGGTTATTCCATCGATTTGTATCGTTTTTTGTCCCATATCGCCAGAATCGCAAGCCAATACTCTGGCTGGAGTCTTTCTTTTGCCTGCAATTTCTATGATTTGACCTTCAGACAGTCCATATCTTTTAATATCTTCTGGGTCTATTCGTGCAATACACCTTCCCACATCTTTCGATAGAGCTTCTTTGACTCGTAGTGGCATTCAAAAGCGCTCCCTTCTAAAAAATCAACCAGAGTATATGCTACCACAAAGGCCCTTCCCGGTGAATCTTCCGGAAAGGGCCTTAAAGAAGTTTCTATTAGTCTTTTAATTACCGATTTTTACTGAGCTGATACAGGCTCTACACGTCCTGGGTAGGCTTCAAGAGCACCTTTAAGAATTTTCATGGCTTTTACAAGATCTTCATTGTTGAGTACGTAGGCAAGGCGAGCTTCGTTTTTGCCCAGGCCTGGAGTGCCGTAGAAGCCTTCAGCTGGAGCAGCCATCATTGTCTCTCCGTTGATGTCATAATTCTGAAGCATCCAGATGACAAACTTTTCGGCATCGTCAACGGGCATTTTGACTACAACGTAGAAAGCGCCTTTAGGCTGTTCGCAAATGACACCGGGTATTTCTTTCAGTGCATTGTAAAGAGTGTCTCTGCGTGACTGATACTCTTTATTTACATCTTCAAGATATGAAACGGGGGTGCTATACAGGGCAGTAGCTCCTACCTGCTCAATTGTAGGAACACAAAGACGACCCTGGCAAAGCTTGAGAATTTCTTTCATAAGAGCTTCGTTTTTCGAAGCTATACAACCGATGCGAGCTCCACATGCACTATAGCGTTTTGACACGGAATCAACGATAATAACTCTATCTTCCATGTCAGGAAGATTGCCAAAACTTGTATATTTAAGTCCGTCATAGACGAACTCTCTATAGACTTCGTCAGCTATGATATACAGGTCGTGTTTCTTGGCAATGTCGGCTAGCATCTTCATTTCTTCTATTGTGTAGATGGCACCTGTGGGGTTACCGGGGTTGGAAATGAGAATGCATCGTGTCTTGGGAGTAATGACCGCTTCGATTTTTTCCTGCGGAGGAAGGTGGAATCCTTCTTCAGCTTTTGTAGTGATTGGGACAATATTGACGTTAACGCATCTTGAAAAGGCGTTGTAATTAGCGTAGAAAGGTTCGGGAATAAGAATTTCATCACCAGGGTCGCATGTAGCCATAATAGAAAACATAATGGCTTCGCTTCCGCCGTTTGTTACGAGAATGTGATCTCTTTCGAAGTGGATGTCATAGCTTTCGTAATATTTTCTCATGGCATCTCGAAGTTCATTGCTGCCCTGAGAAGTGGAGTAGGCGATAACATCCTGTGCAAAATCTTTAATAGCCTGGAGGAAAGAGGGAGGAGTCTTGATATCCGGCTGTCCGATATTCAAATGGTACACTTTTTTCCCTTTTGCTTTTGCCTCATCTGCGTATGGAATGAGCCTTCTGATAGGAGAAGACTGCATAGCGGTGATTCTGTTAGAAAACCTCATGTAACAACGTCCCCCTTATACGTATAATTTGAAGCAGAACCTCTTTTGAATGATAGCATAAGAGAGTGAAAACGTTAACTCATTCTCAAAGCATAGAATACAGTAAAGAAAAATAGAGCCGAAGGATATATAATGCAATGTTTTGGAGGTGTAGGCATGATTTCCCGTATGGATTTATTGCAATCATTAGCGATTGAGAACGAAAAAAAGATGGTTTTACTTGTTATGGACGGTCTTGGCGGACTTCCTGGGGAAGATGGTTTGACGGAGCTTGAAAAAGCAAAAACTCCTTTGATGGATCGTCTTGCCGCGGAATCCGAGCTAGGGCTTCTTTCTATGGTTGATGTAGGCATTACTCCAGGAAGCGGGCCGGGGCATCTTTCTCTTTTTGGATATGACCCATTGACATGGTCTATTGGCAGAGGAATTCTCGAAGCTCTTGGAGTAGGAGCCCATGTTGGGGCTGGGGACATTTGCGCTCGGGGAAATTTCTGCACGGTCGATGCTGATGGCGTTATTCTTGATAGACGGGCGGGGAGGATTCCTTCAGAGGAGAGTGCCCGAGTTGTTGAAAAGCTTCAGAAGGAAATAAAGAGTATAGAAAATGTGAAAGTAACATTTTATCCAGGTAGAGAGCACCGTTTCGTCGTTGTCTTTTCAGGAGAAAACCTTTCTGAGGAAGTAAATGACGCTGATCCACAAAAAGAAGGGCTCCCTATGCGCTGGGCAGAAGCACGTAATGAAAAAGCTCTTCGTACGGAAAAAATTATAAATGCTTTTATTAGAAAAGTATGGGAAGTTTTGAAGGATGAGAATCCTGCCAATGGTTGTTTGTTGAGAGGATTTTCTTCTGCCCCTCACATTCCGTCATTGAAGGAGCTTTATAAAATAAAACCTATGGCGTTGGCAACATATCCTATGTATAGAGGGCTTGCACGCTTGGTTGGCATGGAAATCGGAAATGCCGGAGAGACGCTGGAACAGTTATTTGACGCTGTTGGGAACTACTGGAAAGATTACTCGTATTTTTATGTTCATGTAAAATATACAGACAGCCGTGGAGAAGATGGTAACTTTGCTGAAAAGGTAAAAATTATAGAAGAAGTGGACCGTCTCTTGCCCAAAATTCTTGATTTGAAACCAGATGTGTTAGCTATTACTGGCGATCACAGCACGCCTTCCCTTCTTTCTGGTCACTCTTGGCATGAAGTTCCTCTTTTGTTGTGGAGCCCCTTTGCACGACGTTGCAATGCTGTAGAATTTGGAGAGAAAGCCTGCTCAGCAGGGACGTTGGGACGTATGCAGGGAGATAAACTTATTGGCCTTATGATGGCTCACGGTTTGAAGCTTAATAAATATGGTGCATAGAAGATTGGAAGTGTTATCGTGGCTGAATCAGGATATTTGAGTACTAGTTTGATTAAAAAACTACAAAAAGACAATAAATTTTATTGTCTCGGTGTTGTTAGCAAACTGATTTCTAAAAAGGACAAAAATAACAAAACATATTGGGAACTTTCTCTTATGGATAGCGACGGAGTTATCGAAGGGAAAATATGGGGCAATGCTCAGTGGTGGGATCGGAGAACGGATCCTCAGAAAACAATAGATCCCCTGGAATGGGAAGAAGTATCTGATCTCTCAGGTCAGACTATTGGAGTGCTGGGGCAAGTTTCCGAATTCCGGGGGCAGCTACAATACAACTTCAATGCTATTTATTATGTAGATCAAAATCAATATCCGCCTCATTCTTTTGTGCAAAGGTCACCGTTCCCTTTAGATGAGATGGAAGCTGAATTTGGGTCTCTTATTGATAGTTGTGCATCTCCAGTTCACGACTTCTTAAAATTTGTTTTTAGCGGTATTTTCTGGGAACAGTTTAAGGATTGGCCAGCGGCTGTTTCTCACCACCACGCCTATGTTTCCGGATTGCTAGAGCATACACTTGGTGTTGCGCGGTTGGCTTGTTCCATGGCTGATGCCAGTAGCAAATCAGGGTACGGGGCGAATCGAGATCTTGTTGTAGCAGGAGCTCTCCTTCACGATATTGGTAAAGTCGATTCGTATAAACTCTCTCCTGCTCCAGAAATGACGGTAGAGGGAACAGTTATAGATCACATTGTTTTGGGGTATCATCGTCTTTCTCGCCTCGTAGAAGAGTTTGGCCTCGAAGATAAATATGCATCAGCTTTAGGTCATATCATCGTAAGTCACCATGGAAGCAAAGAATTCGGATCTCCAGTCGTTCCTGCCACTCCAGAGGCGATGATTGTGTCAGCCGCAGATGAACTTGACTTTAAGCTCTATTGTTGGCGTGATGCTGTTGATCAGATTGACGATGGCAAAGAGATATCTGAATGGAACTACTCTGCTCAGCGGCGTTTCTGGAAATGGGAGCAAAATTAAATGTCTTATACCTTTACTGTTTCCGAGCATCATGACGGAAGAAGGTTGGATAAAGTCATTCGAACATTGTGGCCAACTCTTCCCCTTGGAGCAATGATGAAGGGAATTAGAAAAGGGCTTGTTCGAGTAGATGGGAAAAAGGTTGCGTGCTCTGTCCGTTTGGAGGAGGGACAATCTGTTTATGTCCCTTGGGAGAGGCCAGAAGAACATAATCATAGTTTCGCAATGCAAAAAAATGAAAAGAAAAAGACAACAGAGAGAAGAATTCCCCTTGCTGTTGTTTATAAAGATCAATTTCTTATGGTTCTTAACAAAAGAGCTGGCCTTCTTGTTCAACCTGACGAAAGTGGAGAAGAGAGTCTTATTGAGCAGGTTTGGGCAGAAGTGCCTCCCGAAGAAGATTTTCGTGCCTGTGCCGTACATCGTCTTGATCGGAATACAACTGGTCTTGTTGTAGTGGCTCTTCATGGGCAGGCAGTGAGGGAGCTTCAAAGAGCTTTTAGGGATGATGATGTACGAAAAACATATTTAGTTGCAGTATATGGAAAAACGCCTCAGGAAGGAGATATTACATTGCCCTTGCTTAAAGATAGGGATAAAAATATTGTAAAAGTTGATCCTTCGGGGCAGGTGGCTCACACCCATTTTGAGAAGATAGCAGGAGATGACAAATATTCTCTTCTAAAGGTGCATTTATTGACGGGACGTTCTCACCAAATACGAGTGCATTTGGCCTCTTTGAATTACCCTGTCGTTGGCGATGTCAAATATGGAGCGTCTGCTGTCAATAAAGAATGGTATAGGCGAATCCACCTGAGTCACCCTCTTCTTCATGCTTGGTCCATTTCCTTTCATAATATGAAAGCACCTCTTGAGTATTTAGAGGGAAGAGTATTTCCTGCGGAGCCTGACAACCTTTTTTATAAGTTTTTGCAAATTAAGGGTTGGCAGAAATACTGCAAGGGGGTATAATACATACAGACAAGGGGTATGGAGGTGTGTAGCGAATGAGAGATTTAAAAATATCGGTTTCTGACAAGGCTTTTGAACGACTGTCAAAAATGGGAGAAGGATTTCTTATTGAGAGAAATATAGGCGGAGGATGAGCCGCTGTTCGAGCCGTTCTCGTTGAGAATGGACAACCACCTGCAAAAGAAGGATATTCTTCATACAATGTAGATGGTGTAACTCTTTGGATTCCTGATTTCATGTCTTTTCAGAATGACGAGGTAGTAATAGATTTGAAGGGCTTTTTGTGGGCAGCAAATTTAGTTGTTGTTTCTGCCCTCTCAAGTCGAGGCTCGGGATGTGGTAGTTGCAGCTGCCATTAAAAAGAGATACAATATAAACTATTAAGAAGGGACTGTTCAAAAGGACAGTCCCTTCTTTGATGTAAAGGATTGAATAAAGAATACAGTATAATTTATACTTTTTTCAGATTGGAAGTCCTTTTTTAGGTATTAAGGATTATTTGCAGGAAAAGTGCGTATTTTATTGGTTGGTATGTAAAATTCGTGATATCATTATCAACAAAGTGCTCCATTCAATGGAACACGACTAGCGGCGTGAGCCGTCAGCATATCAGGAGGTGTTTGTTAGATGTCCGTGGTTAAGCGTACGTCCTCTAATGTGCTCCTTGACACAGCTCTGAACAACTTTTATGCAGCAGCTGAAGAGATGGGTCTTGAAGATGGACTTATCGAAATTTTAAGTCATTCCGAAAGGAAATTAGCGGTTTCTATTCCAGTGGAGATGGATGACGGTACAGTCAAAGTTTTTGAAGGCTATCGTGTACAGCACTCCTCGGCTATAGGGCCATCCAAGGGCGGAGTCCGTTTCCATCCGGAAGTTTGCCTTGATGAATGTGAAGCTCTTGGAATGATGATGACCTGGAAATGTTCCTTGGCTGGTATTCCTTACGGCGGCGGCAAGGGGGGAGTTTGCTGCGATCCTCTCGAAATGTCAAAACGAGAGAAAGAGCGTGTGGCAAGAACATATGCTGCTCGTATAGAGCCCATGGTTGGTGCATGGACAGACGTTCCTGCTCCAGACGTGAACACAGGTGGTCCCGAGATGGTATGGTTCATGGATACCATCAGCAAAATGAGAGGCCGTCTTGAGCCTGCGATTTTTACAGGTAAACCCATAGGCATGTGGGGTTCAAAGGGCCGTACAGCAGCAACAGGTTACGGTGTTGCTACATGTGCTCTTGAGCTTTTCAAGGCTTTGAAAAAAGACGTAAAAGGCGCTACTTTTGCAATTCAGGGCTTTGGTAATGTTGGAACCTACGCAGCCAAGACCTTGCAGGATGCCGGCGGAAAAGTAGTTGGTATCAGCGATATTACAGGAACATACTATTGTAAAGATGGTATTGATATCGATAAGGCTATGAACTATGTACAGAACGTTCATCCAAAGAGACTTCTTGAAGGTTACGAGCAGCCTGGCCTTGAGAAGATGGGTCTTACCGATATTCTTTTCCTTGATGTCGATCTCTTTATCCCAGCCGCTCTTGAGGGCGTTATCAATGAAAAGAACGCAGATAAAGTAAAGGCAAAATATATTGTTGAAGCAGCTAACGGCCCTCTCACTCCAGGAGGAGACGCAATTCTTGATGAAAAAGGCGTAATGATTGTTCCTGACTTCCTTGCCAACTCCGGTGGCGTTATCGGATCTTACTTTGAGTGGGCTCAGGATCTTGGTGGATATTTCTGGAGCATCGAAGAGTACAACGAGCGTCTGATCAGCATTATGAAGGGCAACTTTGCGAAAGTCTGGGACTATTCTCAGGAGAAGAACGTAAGAATGCGTCGCGCAGCCTTTATGGCAGCGATTCAGAGAGTTGCAGATGCTGTTCGTATGAGAGGTATTTTCCTTTAGGTTTTAATTATGTACAGAGAAAGGAGCGGTTTTTAGCCGCTCCTTTTTTTATGGTTTATTCATTTACTATGATAACGCCCTTTTCCTTGTCACCATCCAAAAAAACAGAAAAATCTCCAGTGTAAAATCGAACAGCAGGGTGTCTCTTTTGTTCGTATGGAGCAGTGTTAAACCATTCATGATTAAAGATGTTGTCTTTGAAACCGGAAAAAACAGGTAAATAAAGAATTCCATCGTTATCGAGATCTAAAAAGAAATGAGTTCCATAAGAGAGTTCAGGTGTATAGTTTTTTTCTGTGATTCCGACTTCTATGAGACAGCCGCAATTACAGATTTCGTTGTAACGTACTGGTGTTCCCAATTTGGGGTTTGAACTTCCCCATCGACCAGGACCCACCAAAATATAGTTAGTTCCGGCGAGTTTTTCATTAATTCGCCCTATTTCTCGGGCAACTTGATAAAAAGTGTCATCTTTGCCATATAAATATGGGTCTACATATACAATATGTTTTATATGTTCAAGACGGCCATTGCTGACCATTCTGTTCCCTCTAAGTATGATCTGATCTTCTCTGACCTCTGGAATGCGTACTTTTGCCATTTCTTCATAGGCTGCTAAAGGACGCAACTGTACAATGAACAATTGCTCACTTGCTGTGTCGTAGGTAAACTCGAAATCGACAGGCATTCCCATAGATTCTTCCAAAAAGTGAGCGAGATCCTTCATGCGAGAGAAAAATTTAGGATGTCTTTGAGGAAAGGATGAAAATGTAAAAAGAGGTAATCCATCTTTTCTTCCAAGACTTGATCCTGCCCAATATAGAAGATTATCACAGTAAATTTCTATAAAGGATGAAGCCATAGGATGTTCTTTTAAAATAAAAGAAAGATGATCTCCTACGTTTGCTGTTGTAAATTCACCTCTGTTACGGTCAACAAAGTCAAATTCAATCTGGCTCGTTTGTGCAATATCTTCTGGTTGGTTCCCCTGAGGGCGCAGAGAGGGGTGAGACAAGAAAACCTGACATGCTTTTGCCCTGTCTACTGTTCGAGTTCCCATACCGAAACAATAGCGCATAATACCATCATCTTTTTTTATGCGAGTAGATGGTCTTCTATACACTTTAGAAAAGACAGTTCCTGCTATTTCGGGATAAAACATGTTCCCGTGAGGCTTTCCCATCACGGGTTGAATAATCACGGCCATTGCTTCATTTTCGTCGCAGAAACCATGTTTTTTCCTGTATGCCCGTGCAGCGGGATTGTAAAGAGACGCCCAAACTTCCCGTATAGCCAGCTCAATTTTTTCGTAACGTTCTTCTATAGACCCTGTATTGGCAGAAAAACGAGTTCCGTACTTACCTGCAAAAGAGAGTTTTTTTGAGTCTTCGAGAAGAGAGCTTGAACGAATAGCCAGAGGAATGTCTCCAATCTCTTCTATTACACTAATTAGGTTTTTTTTGAAAGACTCTCTGACCTTTCCGTTTCGAAAAGCTTCTGAAACAACGGCAAAGATATATTCAGCACCGTCTTCCTCACTACTTTCAGGAGCGGCATCAATTGCGTCAGCAAGAATTTTTTTAATCAAATTATCCTCGACAAATTCTTGAAAAATGTCTGTTGTTATCACGTAGTTTATAGGAGGCAGATCCACAAAGGATTCGAAGGTGCTGCCTGTTATGATGGTATGAGCAAAGGCTAACCCTTTGGCCTTACCTCCCACCTTACCTGTGCCTATAAGTCTTTTATAATGCCTATAAACAGGAATGGGATCAAATTCTTGATATGACATTGCCCTCCTGCCTCCTTTCTACGTTGATAATAAAATAATAATTACATTATTATGGTTTTATCCTATAAATAGTTCTGGGCCAGGGAATAGCTTCCCGAATATGGTCAAGACCGCAAATCCAGGCTATAACGCGCTCTATACCCATTCCAAAGCCGCTATGGACGAAGGTTCCATATTTTCGCAGGTCAAGATACCAGTCATAAGATTCTTCTTGTAAACCTTCTTCATGAATTCTGGCGAGAAGCCGTTCTAGATCATCTTCTCGCTGAGAACCTCCGATGATTTCTCCGTATCCTTCAGGTGCAAGCAAGTCGTCACACAATACTAAATCTGGATTTTCAGGATGCTCTTTCATGTAAAATGCTTTGACTTTTTTGGGATAGCATTCTACGAAGATAGGTTTATCAAATTGTTGAGTAAGAATTGTCTCATCTTCATTTCCAAAGTCATCTCCATAGGGAGTAGAACTTCCGAGTTCGTGAAGCATTTCCATGGCTTTGTCATAGGTTATCCTATAAAAAGGAGCTTTTACCTTTTCCAGTTTCGTTATATCGCGGTCAATAGATTCAAGTTCTTTCCTGCAATGGAGAAGCACTTGTTCCACGATGTAAGAGACTAAATTCTCTTGAAGTTCTATGTTCTTTTCGTGATCATAGTAGGCAACTTCTGGTTCGAGCATCCAGAACTCTGTTAGATGCCGTCTGGTTTTGGATTTTTCAGCTCTGAATGTAGGGCCAAAACAATAGACTTTTCCAAAAGCAGCAGCTGCTGCTTCTGCATAAAGCTGTCCAGTTTGTGCAAGATAGGCTTTTGTATCCTCGAAATAATCAAGCTCGAAAAGCCCTGATGCACCTTCTCCTATAGAACCGGTTAAAATAGGGCTGTCTATGAGCATAAAACCCTCATTGTGCAAGTATTCTCTTGCTGCCCAAATAACTCGTTCCCGTATTTTCATAATAGCTTGCTGGCGGCTGCTGCGTAACCAGAGATGTCGGTGATCGAGAAGAAAATCGATGCCATGATCCTTTTTCCCTAACGGGTATTCTTCAGTGGGGTTTTGAATAACATGTAAAGCTGTGACAGTCAATTCCACCCCGGATGGCGCCCGTTCATCAAGCCGAACAATGCCTTCGACTTCCACAGATGCTTCAAGCCAGAGCCGTTTGGCATCTTCGAAAGCTTCTTCTGATACTTCTTTTTTTACCATAACGCCTTGAACTGTTCCTGTACCATCTCGAAGTTGAAGGAAGTGTATTTTCCCAGAACTTCGTTTGTTGTACATCCATCCCTTTACGGTAACCTTTTGGCCTTCATGTTTGACCAGATCTTTGATATAAATCCATGATTCGGACATCTAGACCAACCTCCGTCTTGTCATGTATATTACGAGTGACTTATATGATACACTAAGTCACATATCTGTAAAAAGGAGCGTTTTCTTTGGATATTCCCCGACTTATAATTGCGGATGAAAGAAGAACGGGTTTTATCCCTCCTGCAGTTTTAATAATCAGTGCAATGCAGCAAATGGGATATCCTGTTCGTATCTTCGTTTCCGAGCCAGACGAAGAACTCATCCAGATTTTACAACTTGTATGCTCACAACCTGTTACAGTTATTGATCCCTTTCTTTGTGGTAGCCAAAAAACGTTAAAAATCCTTTTTCAACATGCTGCTCAAAAAGATGCAATCAATTTCATTGTTGCGCCACTCGGAGAACGTCAACGTGAAGATACGTTGACAGTATCGTCTGATACTCTTGAAATTGCAAGAGCTTTAGGATGTGGAATTGTTCCTGTCCTTTACGGAGATACATCTGCGACTCTTACTGCCCGATCAGTTGAACACATTGTCTCTCAATGCAATGGCATAGCAGGTGGCGGTGCTTCTATCTTGGCTATTTTATATATGTCTGTCTTTAATCCCAGAGAGTATCAGCTTTTAGAGATTGAACAGGGAAGAAAAACGCCTTTAATTGGCCTTGGCTATATTCCTAAATATCTGGAGCGAGAGAGTGTTTCTTTGTTACACCTTTTGCTTGAAGACAGGGGAAGACAGGTTGCATTGTCTTTAAAGACAGCAGCAGCCCAACTTATAGCTCTTGTTGACCAAGTGGAATGGGCTACTTTTGCAACATTGTCGAGAATTGATGAGAAGTTTGAGGCAGTGAGTGATTCAAATCGACGACAGTTGCCTTCTTTAACAGTGGGTATTTATGATCACCCGGCTTTTTGCCTCAATGGCGATAACGCAACTCAGCTTTTTTCGTATTTGGGATGCTCCGTGGAGAAATTTTCAGAGCTAGACGAAAAGAAGCTTCATAATGCAGATGCTCTTTACATCCCGCATGGTATGGGGTTTCTTGCTGCCGAGATGTTAATAGGTTCTAAAGAAAAATCGAATGTGCTAAAAAATCTTTTCCTTTCCCGAAAACCAATATTTGTCAATGGTGGAGCGGCTCCTCTTTTTGGCAGTCGCTTTGCTCTTTCTCAAGATCGTTCTTATGAAGGTCTCTCACTTTTCGATTTTGAAAGCAAGTATAATTTTAATATGTCCCAGAGAGAGTCTTTAAAATATCATATCAATGCCTTTACTCGAGGAATTTTCTTTGATAGAGGAGGAAAAGCAAGGGGATATTCTGTTCCTTATCTATCTATATCATCCCAAGATTCCTTGGAGAAGGGGTTATGGAGTTGTATTGATGCAGAATCATTAAAAGAGACGTCTCAAACAGGGTGGGAAATAGGGTATGGGGCTGTCTCTCACGTTGTACTTGAGCTTTGGAGTTGCATAGAAGCTGTTGTTCACTGGCTTACATTAAGAAAACGTTAAACACACATACAACCGGGTATAGGGGGAGGCTTTATTAAATGGGGAAAAATTTGAGTGATGTTGTTGGTAATCTTTGCCTCGAAGCTCCGGACAGAGATTATATATGGTGGAAAGACGAATGGTGGAGTAGAAAACGTTTTTATGATATTACGTCATCTGTTGAAAAAATTCTCACAGAATCAGGTTTTAGTTCTGGCCAGAGAATTGTAACATTGCTTCCTAATTGTCCCCTTCTCTTGGCTCTTTCCGTCGCATGCTGGCATCTGGGGGGAGCAATTGTTCCCCTGAATATGTTAGCAGGGCCGCAATCTCTTAAACGGAGCATAAAGCATGCAGAACCCTTCGTTATTGTTGTACCAGATTCTATTCCTTTGGATATGGAAACCTTGCAAAAGACGCAAATTCCAGTGATTCCTGCAAATATAGATGGACAAATGCCTTCTTTTAAGGGAGTGTGTCAGACTCCCTCCAATGATGATGTAGCTGTCTTATTTTATACTTCAGGTACAACAGGTTTACCCAAAGCGGTTCCTTTGAGTCACGAGAATATTTACAGCAATGTGGAAGCGGCAGCTCTTCATTTTTCTGCTTTTGAAGCTGACGAATGCGTACTGCTCAATGCTTTACCTAATTTCCACACTCTAGGATATTCAACAAGCGGACTTTTGCCTCTTTTAAAAGGTGCACGTCAAGCGATTGTTCCATCTTTTATGCCTCCAGATAGAACATTAAAGGCTATTTCTGCTGCGAAAGTTAATTTCATAGTTGCTGTACCGGCTATGATTGCTTTATTAGTAGCTGCAGCAGTACGAACGAATGGTAACGTGCCTAAACATGTTTCTACGATAGTGAGTGGTGGGGACCGTTTCCCAGTGGCTCTTGATGCTCGCGTTAAAGAATATTTCGGGGTTAATGTTATGGAGGGCTACGGATTAACGGAATGTTCTCCTGTGGTTGCTGTAAATCCCGATGTTACGAGGCGAAAAATAGGTACGGTAGGAACACTATTGCCAGGTTTTGAATATGAATTGCGGGATGAAAATAACAATGTTATCTCAGAAGGAAAAGAGGGCATTCTCTGGTTGAAGGGGAATTCAGTAGTTAGAGAATATTTCAGAGATCCTGAAAATACGTCTCAGAAATTTCACGAGGGTTGGTTTAATACAGGAGATTTAGTCCGTATTGATGATGAAGGGTATATAACTATTATTGATAGAGTAAGCGATATTATCATCGTAGGAGGATTCAATGTTTACCCTCAGGAAGTTGAAGAAATTCTGAATAACTATCCCGGCATAAAGGAGTCGGCTGTAGTAGGTATTCCTCACTCTATAAGCGGTCAGATTGTTAAGGCGTTTATTATACGAGACAATCCTGCTGTTACGACAAAAGAGTTGATGGCATATTGCAGAAAACAGCTTGCCCATTACAAGGTTCCTCGTCTTTATGAGTTTGTAGAAGATTTTCCTCGTAACAGTTTAGGAAAAGTTTTGAGGAGAAAACTGAGAGAAGGATAATAAATGGAGTCATTTGATTTTTTATCAGAACTTTTGCGGAATGTACATGTAGTTGTTATTGGCGATGCTATGCTTGATCATTATATTTGGGGAGGGGCTTCTCGTCTCTCCCCAGAAGCTCCTGTTCCTGTCGTTGTAGTGGGAAATGACGAGTACAGAGCAGGAGGAGCTGCGAATGTAGCTTCGAATATAGTTGCACTTGGAGGGAAGGCAACACTAGTTTGTCCTGTCGGAGCTGACCATGCGGGAAGTATCCTTTTAGATGTTGTGAAGGAAAAGGGTGTTAACGTAGAGTGCTCTTTGAAAAGAACAGAAGTTCCGACAATAGTAAAGACGCGAGTATTAGCTCTTAATCAGCAAGTTGTTCGGATTGATCGGGAACGTAAGGTTTCGTTGACACGAAAAGAAGAAGAAGGCATTTTGACCTCCCTTGATAACATATCCCCGTTACCTACAGTACTTGTTCTTTCAGACTATGCAAAAGGGGCAATAACGTCCACCTTGGCGAGAAAACTTATATCGTGGGGGCAATCCCGCCATATACCGGTTATAGTTGATCCCAAACCTCCTCATATCCATCGTTTTATGGGAGCGTCACTCATGACTCCCAATCTTTCTGAGGCAGGCCGACTCGTAGGTCGGGACCTTTTACATCAGGAAGATGTAGAGCAGGGAGCTCAGGAACTGAGACAGGCTTTATCTCTTGAAGGTATCCTTATTACTCAGGGAAGTGACGGAATGACCTATGCTGGTGTGGATAAAACCTTTCATTTACCTGCTCTTTCAATGGAAGTCTACGATGTATCTGGCGCTGGTGATACTGTAGCAGCTGCGCTTTCCCTTACTATTGGCGGACAATTCCCCATAGAAGAAGCATGCCTTTTTGCGAATATGGCAGCCGGTATGGCTGTTCAAAAACGCGGAACATCCATTGTCAGTCTTCAAGAAGTTCTGACAGGATGTTACTCTGAAGATATGGCAGCTATGGCTTCTCGTCTCAAAACTGTTTTGACGAATCAAAGAGAGAAGCAAGTGCTTGAGATGTAGTTTCAAATCTCAAATCATGATCAGAAAGAGTATTACCAATAGCTATAAACGCTCCCTTTCCAAAAGCTTGAAAACTTCTTCTGTCACTTTCTGCATCACCAAAATAAAGAGGATACGAAGCTTTAAAAAGGGAGCAGAGCTTTTCTAACCCTTTGGGGGAAGGTTTTGTGATGCCAGATTCTGGCGTTATAATGCGGTCTTTGGGAAAATCCTCCCATCCTAATAATGAAAGGGCCAACTTCATTTCGCCTTCCGGCCTGCCTGTATAAATAGCAGATGGCAGGGGTAATTCTTTCCAATGATAGTTGAGCATTGGTGTTTCTCTCTTCCAGTACCCTTGAGATGAAGTTACAAAGAGGCATTTTTCTCCCGTAATTGTCTGCATCTCTTCTTTCCCATAATAGAATTCTTCACAGATCCTGCGAACCATGAGACGAGAAACTCTTTCTCCGAAACTTTTTTCAACCCATTCCTTAACGTTACTTCCTTTGCATGTTTTCAAAAGTTGTTTCCACTCTAAAAGAGTAGGGGCGGAATCGGCAAGATTCTCTCTTTCTTTTGTCAGCGTTATACATAAAAAAACCCATGCAATGTCGTAATCGTCATTAAAAGAAGGGTGTTGTTTTGCTGCGTAAAAGTGATCCATTGTGAAACCGTTACTGTCAATGGAATGATTAAGAATATTTTTCCAGACCCAATGTACGCTATCTTGAGCGACAAATGGGTATGAAAGAGATGTATCGATGAGAACTCCATCTACATCGAAAATAAGAAGATCTGCTTTTTGCCCAATTGAAAAGTTCATATCCTAATCTCCTTTAATAAACAATCGTTTTCTTGCATAATAATACATGAGGAAAGGCATTTTGGAAAAAGAGAGAAGAAGGAGTTGATAGGGTATGAGTGACGAAATGGTCCTGTTACTTTTTGATCATCTTCATCCTTGTTGGAATGAAGAGAGCGTTTTTTTAGCAGGAGAAGACCCTGAAAGCCTTGGTCGCCTCCATGTAGAGGGGCTTTTGGATAAAAATACTGATCGTTATTTTTTATCTGCAAAAGGAATTGATGTTTTTAAAACTCTTTCCTCTCAATGGTTTTGCGAAACTGTGCCGGTAGAGGAATCTTTAGATGAAGCCGCACAAAAGTATTTTTTATGGCGTACAACATTTCAGAGCTTGCTTGATCGTAGTTTTGTTGCGCGGTGGGGGGCGAAAGATTATCATTTGGGCCTTCACCTTGAATATTCCCCAGCTCTTTCAGGTAAGGATTTTTTCGTGAACGAATCATCACATATTGTCTGGACATACGATTCTCACCCTCTTGTTAAAAAGATGAAGGAAGACTTTTCTCTCTCTGGTGTCAAGGCGAGAGAAAAGACTCCTCGCACACTAGAAGAAATTAAAGAATGGCATAAACTTAATAATGTGCCGAGCAGTTTTTTCTATGTCGATCTTCTTCTATTGGGGCGTTACGATTTTGCTTATTATATGCACTATCCTAAACATCCGAATGACGTGTTAGGCCTTGTCAATGCAGATAAATTTTTTTGCTTCCAGGCACCGAAACCTTTTGAACATGTCGATTCTTATATTGAAACAATAGGAAAGGTTCACCTTTTTCTTCTTAATCAACGTCGCATGTACATCCCCGGATATGTAGATCTGGATTCTGCTGACCAGGATTCTCTGAATTGGATTATTTGGATAGTTGATACTGAAGAGGAAGCCTTATCCTTGCATAAAATTCTTGATCCTATGGGAGAAAGCCTTATCGGTCCGGCTCGTCCACTTGACGTATGGATTTTAAGCCTTGAAGCATTGAGGAATGTACATGAAAAATATGAAATGGTTTATGACCTTTTTCCTCACGTTGCACATTCAGTTATACGAAGTATCTAGAAAGAGAAGAGTATATAAAGAAACGGGCCCTTTGAAAGGACCCGTTTCTTTTTCGGGGGGGAATCAAACTTTAAATCTGCACTATTTTTTTTCTTCTTCATCCTTCTTTAATGCCTTAACAAGAGAGTAACAGGCAAGAACCATGATGATGGCAAAAGGAGCGGCTGCAGCTATAGACGCTATTTGTAGCGCTTTCAAACCTCCAGTCATAAGAAGAACAAAGGCAAGAGCTGCCTGAAGAACTCCCCAAATTCCCATTTTCGATTTGGGAGGATTGAGGTTTCCTCGGGTAGAGTACATTGAAAGTACAAATGTTGCTGAGTTTGCAGATGTAATAAAGAAAGTAGAAATGAGGACGACCATAATAATCGACATAACCATTCCAAGAGGGTAATGGCTGTACATTTCAAAAACTCCAGTGGAAATATCCGCACTGACCTTTGATGCAATTTGAGCTATTCCACTTAATTCCAAGTGAAGTCCGGACGTGCCAAAAATGGCAAACCATGTAAAACTTCCGAGAGCTGGCACTATGAGAACACCTGTTACAAATTCACGGATCGTTCTTCCTTTTGATATGCGAGCTATGAAGGAGCCTACAAAAGGAGCCCAGGCTATCCACCATGCCCAGTAGAAGAGTGTCCAACCACCCATCCACTCTTTATAGCCGCCACCATATGGTGCCATAACAAAGCTTTCTGGAATAACATTAGCGAGATATTCGCCTATACCAGTTAAGAGAGATTCTATAATGGCAATAGTTGGTCCGAGCAAGAAGAGGCTTACCGCAAGCAAACAGGCAATGAAAAGATTGAGATTAGATATAAGCTTAATACCCTTTTCCAGTCCAGATATGGCGGAACCCGTGTATAAAATTCCTAAAACGAGAATAATGATAAACTGAACCATAATCGTTTGGGGAATGCCGAAGAGATATTTTAAACCACTATTAATTTGGAGTACGCCAAGACCTAACGATGTGGCAATACCTGCTACTGTAGCGAAAATTGCGAGAATATCTATGGCTTTACCAATAGGGCCCCGAACACCCTCTTCTCCCAAAACGGGAAGGAAGAGACTGCTGATGAGTCCTGGTGCATTCTTTCTAAATTGGAAATAGGCCAGAGGAAGAGCGATAACGCTATAGTTGGCCCATGGGTGAAGACCCCAGTGGAAAAAAGAAATCCTCATGGCATCAGTTGCTGCTTTTACTGAGCCTGGTTCTGCTCCGAAAGGAGGATTGAGAAAGTGAAAGACAGGTTCACCTACACCATAAAATACAAGGCCAATACCCATTCCTGCGGAAAAAAGCATAGCGAACCACGAAATTGTACTGAATTCAGGTTTAGAATCATCTGGTCCTAATTTTAATTTTCCAAAACGGCTGCAAGCAAGGCAGATGGGGAAAACTACGAAAATGCTCATAGCCAACATGTATCCCCATCCAAAATCTTGAATGAGGAAGTTGAAAAGTCCTTTAGCTGCAGAATCAAAAGTTGACGGAGAAAAAAGTCCCCAGGCAACAATGATTAAAGTAAATATCATAGAAATAATGTAGACAGAATTGTTTTTTGATTCGTTATTCATTTCACGACACCTCTCTGCCATTTTATATACAATGAGGGGGGCGAGTTTATTGCCCTCCTCATTGTTATTAGAAGCTAGATTTTAACTGGAAATACAGTCTGATCAGAAATATCAGTTTCGAGAGCGCCCAGTGCCACTCCTACTCGATGATATCGTAGTTTCCACTCATCTTCAGGAAGAAGAGCTGGATTGCCGAGAGGATAAGGAACCGAAACTGTAGGAACGATACGGTTGACTCCAACAGTTTTAGCAATATTTACGAGGTTACACATAACTACGACTGGAAGACCTGCTCTTTCAATTTCTTTTGCCATCGTTGACCCGCAACGAGTACAGGTTCCTCAGGTGGATGTCAGAATAACAGCACTTACGCCTCTTTCTTTGAGCTTTTCTGCTATTTCTTTACCCATACGTGCAGCTTCACCCTGTGTTGTTCCTGTCCCTACAGTTGTATAGAAGTAATCATCGACTTCACCTATACGACCTTCTTTTTGATATGCGCGAATAGCATCAAGGGGAACAACTACGTTAGGATTTTTATCTGCCTGCTCAGGGTCATACCCGGCATGTATGGTTTTATATTCTGGGGCAGGTAGTCTATCAAGCTTGGAAACATCATATTCGCCCCATTTTGTTGCAGAGCAAGACTGAATATGATCAGGGTTCTCTCGAGGAACGATACCGCCAGAAGTAACGAGAGCAATTTTAACCTTTCGAAGATCTGCTACGGCAGGAGCAATGTCTACTCGATCCTGCTTTGGAATAGGAAGTTCTGTTATAAACTCTTGCCCTGTAAGTTTTTTGACGAGCATGTCGACAGCTCTATCCGCTGCCATCTTAGGCTCAAGGCCTAAATCTTCAAGGAAGACTTCGTGACGTATTCCACGGGGGAAATAGCCCTCTATAGAAGCAGGAAGAATCTTTTCACCCTTTGCAATTTTATCTGCAAAAGAGGCAAGCTTTTCTATATCCTGTTTCATGTAGGTCGCTCTTCGTCCACCTTCAAAGATATAAAGATGTCCTTTAAACATTTCTACTCCAGGGTTCTCAACATTCATGGAACTGAATACGGGCACGTTGAATTTTTCCTGTACAGCTTTGCATATTGTTCCGCAGGCTGTTCCATAACGACCAGCAAGGAATGCTGGACCAGCTATAAACATGTCAAATTCAAGGCCTTCAAGCATGCTGAGAATTCTGGAAACAGCTTCTTCTGGGTGAGATGCCATGAAGTTATCTCCGCAGATCACTGTATGAGTTACTGAAGCTTCTTTCATGCTCTGATCTAATAACAGGCTGGGACCTACTGTTCCTTCATGAATAACAGGTTCAAAATCAGCCTTGTCTTCGCCGCCTATTTGTCCAAAAAACTGATTTATATAATGGATAGCTTTTTTCATCAGGAATTCACCTCTCCTAGAAGTCTGCACAGGTTTTTACGGAGAATCCACTGATATGATCAGCGCAGAACATAGCGTTATTCTCCATGATTATGGACCCGTCTTCTCGAACGCATCCTTCCCATCCACCAGAAAGTCCGTCACGTGCAAGAGATTCAAGTTCTCCGAGAACTGTTTTCATCGGAGGAAGTTCATGAATCTGAGAAACGTTTCCTGATGATACGAGGGCTGTAGCCTTATCATCAAGGGCAACGAGGGGCTGAGAGGCTCCATCTCGACCTGTACACTCGTTGGAGAGTCCGACTGTTTTTATCCCGACGTTTTCAAGCTCAACTATTGTCTGAATATAGTCTACGTCGGGGTTTCCATATCCTTCTTCAGCTACGATTGCCCCATCAGCACCAAGGTTTAATGCCATACGTGCTACCATATTGGCTGAACGAATTTTTTCTTCCATAACAACATTAAGGTTTGACATAATGACGCCTAGGAAGTTGATAGTTTTTCCATGTTCCTTCATAAGACGCTTAACTGTTGGATTGTTAACCCATTCATAGGTAGAGATTTTTGATGATACAGGCATGAAACTTCCAGAGACGACAGCTCCGTCTAAAATTTCATTGGGATGCATAAAGGTGGGGAGCATATGGTTTCCATCCCAACCGTAAACAAGAGTGTTGTATCCCATGGCTTCCATCTGCGTTTGAGGCTGAGCTACGTACACAACTGAAGGTAATTGCTGTACTTCGGAAGTTCTTCTGTTAACTGGTTCAAGATCCCATGTTTCAATGCTTTCAGGTGTCATATCTTTTACACAGCGGCCGACATACTCAGAGAGTCTCATACCAGCCCAGCGAAGAGCTTTGTTTTTCTTCTGCTGCTCGCGACGCTCGAACTCTTCATCTGTGTCACCAACGAGAACGAGGTTAGGCATCAAACCGTAAATGGTATTTCTCTGTGCGGGACCGCTCATATCGATAAGGCCATCCTGGAATGAGCCCCAGTGCTTTCCTACAACAAGGAGAGAACAACCAGCCAAGGCATGCGTGCGACCAAAACCTACTGGAGCAACAGGAGATGTGCAACCAGGGTAAACTCCTTCACTTCCAGAGACTTTGCAACGCATCTCAAAGGCATCTTTTACAGGTACAAGACGAACTTCATCTCCTGGACGGACGATATGAAGATCGGCTTCGGTCATGTGGCTGTCTTCCATAACGACTTGCAACGCTTCTTCTTTATTTATAGTGAGAATACCGTTGTTGTAAGCTGTTTCGTCTCCGAAAACGATATCTTTCACAAAAAACTTTCCGATCTCGAGTTTCATCGAGTCACGCTTCCTTTCACTTTTGGGAGTAGCTCTTATCGAGCCGTAAAGTTCCAGCAACAAAAGATCTGTTGCCGGAACACAACAGACCTATAAAGGATACTGGCTATGTTCTTCTCGCATGCCTTTAACAGCTTCGACGAGAGCATCGACGTCCAGTACCATTTCCATCATGCCAAGCTGTTCTTCCCATACAGCCTGATCAATTTTGTCTTTAAATAGGGGATCAAAAATGTGAAAAACTGCGAGTCCCAACGGGACTCCTGCTAATGGACCTGCAAATGTAGGATCTCCAGCGGTAACAGTTTCAGCGTAAATTTCAGCGCCTTCTGCATCGGAACTTCCAAGAACAACGACTACGTTTTCTGGACCAAATTTATCTGCGGCATCTTTAACTCGCTGTTGATTTTGCAAATCCATTGCACCTGCTGCGGTTCAAACGAAGCATTCAGTTACAGAAAAAACAACCTCACATCCTATGGATTTGAGAATTGTTTCCATAACAGGACCGGCTATACCGTCTCTTTCACCAAGAAGTACAAACTTTTTGCCTTCAAATGGAGCCATAGTTACACCTCCTTCCGCCTTCTTTGAACTTGTTTTCGTTTTCACTTGCGAAGACGAAAACAAACTATTTTTTTGTTTCCGCAGGCTAAGTATAAAAGGAAGAAGGTGTTAGACGCTATAAGTAAAAGTATGATTTCCTATTCACAAAAAACACTATAGGTCTTCGTCTAAGTCGACAAGTCCCTCTCGGAGAGCGTATCGGGTAAGTTCCGCCATGTTTGCACAACCAAGTTTATCCATAATATTTCTTCTGTGAGTGTCGACAGTGTTTTTACTAATAGATAATTCAGAAGCAATTTTTTTCGTATTTTTGCCTTCTACTAAGAGCTTCAAAACTTCTGCTTCCCGAGGAGAAAGCTTATTTTCTTGTGGGTGGAAGGCTTCATTGCGAAGACGTAAATAATCTTCAAGCAGTATAGTTGAAACTTTAGGAGTAAGGTAGACATTTTCTTCCATAACAGTCTTAATGCCTTGTACGAACTCTGAAATGCTGCACTCCTTTAAGATATAGCCTCGTGCACCTGCACTTAAAATTTCTGAAATAATTCGTTTATCTGAGTGCATAGATAGTGCAATAATCTTTATATTAGGGTACTTTTTCGATATTATACGTGTTGTTTCGATACCGTTGAGGCCTGGCATTGTCACATCCATGATGATAATATCGGGTTGGCTTTGGGGGATAAGCTCCAAAACTTCCAGGCCATTTTCAGCAATGGCAATGACGCTGAAATTTTCTTCTTTTATGAGTAAATCTTTCAGTCCATCGAGAAAAATTTTATGATCGTCGGCGAGAAGGATGCGTATTTTCTTATTCATGCGAATGCCCCCTTACGAATCTCCATATGTGTTGGTGCAACAAGAGAAATGGTTGTTCCTTTTTCAGGTTCAGAGATGATTTGAATTGAACCGTCTATAGTGTGAAGCCTCTCGCGAATACTAAAAAGGCCATAGCCAGACCATTTCCCCCAGTGTGGTTCGTTTTGTTTTTTAAACCCTTTTCCGTTATCTTCGACAACAACTCGCACTCTTTTTTGTCCTCGATAGACACGTACTGATACATGACTTGCTTCTGAGTGCTTGATTACATTTATGAGAAGTTCACGAGTCATTTGATAGAGTAAGATACTGATATTCTTATCTATTGTATGGCTTGGAATGCCGTTTTGCTTAAAATCATAAGTAATGTTTCGCGGACGTAGAAGTTGTTCGGTGAGAGATTCCAGGGCGGCCTCAAGACCTACTTCATAGAGAATAGGGGAACTTATCTCGAAAGTCATTGCTCTAGTATCCTGAATAACATCACTGAGCATTCCCATTGTATTTTCTATCTCTTTTTTAAAAGATTCACTGGGAGCTTCTTTGCTTAACTTTTCAAGGCGATGCATAATAGTTGCCAAAGAATACCCCACACGGTCATGAAGGTCTGTTGCAAATTTGCGGCGCGTAGCTTCTTCTGTTAGCGAAAGTTGTGCTGCCAGGTTTCTAAGTTCTTCCCTGTACTCTATAAGTCGTGCTTCACTTCGTTGCAAGGCATCTTCTGAGCGTTTCCATTCTGTTAGATCAAGGAAGATCACAGCTACTTGACGTTCCAGTGGGCTGAACGCCAAAGCATGAAGATACTTTCCTGTCGCTGGACTAAGTCCTTCGTAATGAGTTGATTTTCCTGTTTTTGCAACTTGTAAAACTATATCGTGCCATTCCTTTTCTGAAGCCCCCCAGACTTCGCTAAAAGACCGCCCGATAATATTTTGTCTTTTGACCCCCATTACACGTTCATATGCAGGGTTGATATCGAGAAAAACAACGCTGGTTGCCTTTCCTTTCGCGTCGTAGTTAACTTTATATAAAGCGAGCGGGTCAAAAATTCTGTAAAAAAGTTGACGGTACAATAAATCTGTATCTTTTAAAGAAACATCTTTTGACACGTCATGGGAAAAATATGAATTTTTCTCATATTTCATTTTATCTCACTCCGTATTTATGTAATTGATCATATCTCTTGATAGTATCTGTTGAATGTTCTTTTTTTGCAACGTAACAATTTCGCATTTTAATTAGCTATAATGTTTTATTGAAATAAATACATTTTTTAAAAGGGGTAAATATAATGATCGAAATTCCTCTTGATCACGAATCTGAAACTCCTTTATATCGGCAAATAGCTTTTCATCTTAAAAAAATGATAGAAAAAGGAGCCTTACCGGCAGGTTTGAAATTGCCGGGGTCTAGAAAATTAGCTAAAGATCTTGGTGTCGGAAGGGTTACAGTCACAGAGGCGTACTCGCTTTTATCTGACTATGGCTATGTTATAGAGCGTGGGAGAAGTGGAACATATGTCACCCCAAAAGTGATAGAGAAAGAGAGCATAGAAGAAGAAACCGATACATATTGGAATCTAGATACAGTTCGACCTTCTGCAGATCTTATTCCTTCTTTAGACTTATCACGTATTGCACGGGATGTTCTTGCTTTTTGGGGACATAATGCTTTATGTGAAGCACCACATGCTGGACTTAACTCTCTTAGACAAGTTTTAGTTGAACACAGCGCATCAAGGGGAATCCCTGCATCTTGGAAAGATGTTTTTGTCACTGCAGGGGGACGCCACGGTTTGGCTCTTTCTATTGAAGCCCTAAAAAATATTGGTATACGAAAAATGTGGGTGGAAAAATTGACCTACCCTGACGCTGTAATGATTGCTCGTTCTGAAGGGGTATGTATTGAAGTGCTGCCGCCTCTTGAAGAAATAACTGAAACGTGGTATGAATGCCTGTCTGGATCTGATGTGTTATATTTGGTTCCCAGTTTTCAAAACCCTACGGGAAAGACCATTTCTGTTGCAGTTCGGCAGATGATTTTGCAGGCGAGTTCCCAAAATGGATTTTGGATATTGGAAGATGATGCTTACGGGGAATTACGTTATGGTGAGGCAAGTGTCTCGGCTCTCAAGGCTATGGAAAATTCAGAGAGAGTACTCTATCTTGGGTCTTTCAGTCAGGTCTTGTTTCCTGGATTGAGATTGGGATATGCTCTTATTCCAGATCGATTGATGGAAGTTTTTCTTTCTCTCCAAGCAAGTAAATGGGGGCCTGTATCCTCGCTTGATCAGTTTATAGTGCAGAAATTTATAGAAAATAAAGGGCTTGAATCAGCCCTCGAATCGGCTCGGGGTATTATGGAATCTCGAATGAAAGCTTTAGGTTCCGCTTTATCGGCGATACTACCGGCATCTTTTTTTACGATACCTGACGGAGGAATTTATCTCTGGCTTCATTTGCCAGGTCTTGATGGGTGGGATGCAGCACAAAAAGCCTGCCACCACGGAGTTCTCGTAACTCCTGGAAATGTTTTTTCTTTAGATGAGAAACGAGTCGAAGCTGTCCGCTTGTCTGTTTGCGGTGTTTCGAGTGAACATATGAACTGTGTTGTTCAATGTCTCTATGATGCATGGGGTTCTTTTTTACGTCCTTCAGTCTATTTGTGAGCGTTTTTATAGAGGTCATTTTCTTCTTGAAGGGCATGTAAATACTTTTTCCACAGCCATATGGCTAAAATGCCACATACTGTACCTCCTGGCAGTCCGAGACCGATGTATAAGACGTTTCCTTTTCCAAGAAAAAAACCTCCAAGCCCGGCAAGGGCATATCCATAACAAATAATAGTTGCAAAAGAGAGTAACAATACACATTGTCTCATGGGAGACCTCCTATTGTATGCGTTATTAGGTATGCTGTATAATGAGATCAATTCAGTTATTTTTTTATTTTTAGCGTATTTTACCATTTTTACATCTTGTAGAGCCGTATGACGTATGTTAAAGTTATTTATGCAAAAGACAGACTCTTATACAATTAAAATTGTTTACTTGAATCAAGGAGGAATTTTTAAATGCGAGAAGCGAGATTATATACAACCTCTGCTGACTATGCCTATCAGGAATTACGTCACAAAATCATAACAAAGCAGTTAAAACCAGGGCAGAGACTTCCGGAGGTGAATATTGCTGTTCAGATGGGGGTCAGCCGTACTCCTGTCCGCGAGGCGCTACGAAGATTAGCGAGCGAGGGTCTGGTTATTATTATCCCTAATAGTGGAGCTCGTCTTGCTGCACCTACAGCGCGAGAGATAGAGGATACCTTTTTGGTACGAGACCAGTTGGAGACTTTATCAATCAAGCTTGCTGCTGAGAGGATTGGAGACAGACATCTTCGCCGCCTGGAAGAGGCGATGATAGAAGAGGGTCGAGCCATAGAAGAAAAAGACCTTGAAAAGTATCTTGAGGTCAATGAAGCCTTCCATAAAGCTATTGCCGACGCAAGCGGTAATAAAGTTTTATCCGAATATGTAGAAAATATTTTGGCTCGCACAAATGCTTATGTAGTATTTTATGATCCATTTTATCAGCTTGAGACGATGCCCAGCATTGATGCTCATAGAGAAATTTTAGTGGCGCTTCGTCATCACGATTCTGAAAAATGTGTAAAACTTTTAAGAGCCCATCTTCAAGATGCTATTGAAGGTTTACGAAGAGCAAGAGAAGAGTAAAACTTTACTTCAATATTTTTAAGATGAGAAAGGCTGGAGCAATCCAGCCTCTTTTTTTTGCCAAAAATACATGGGATCATGTGAAGATATATAGCAGAGAAGGGTCTTTTTTGTCATAATGCCTTTTATAAGTTTGTATTTGAGGAGGAAATATAATATGGAAATGAAAATACCAACACTTGATCTTACTAGAAATTATGCTCGTATTAAAGATGAGGTGCGAGAAGCCATAAATGAAGTTTTGGAGAGCCAATACTTTATTCTTGGCCCTGCTGTGAAGAATTTCGAAGATGAAGTCTCCAGTTATCTTGAGGGGGCAACTGCTATTGGTTGTGCGTCGGGAAGTGATGCCCTCTATCTTGCTCTTATGGCTTTAGATATAAAAGAAGGGGATGAAGTAATAACGACCCCTTATTCCTTTTTTGCTACAGTAAGCTGTATAACTCGACTTGGAGCTGTCCCTGTTTTTGTAGATATAGATCCGCGAACCTATAATCTTGACCTCAATCAGGTTCGCGAGAAAATTACGTCTAAGACAAAAGCCCTTATCCCGGTTCATCTTTTTGGACAAATGGTTCCTCTTGAAGAGATAGAGGAAGAATTGAAAGGAAAGGGAATTGCTGTAATAGAGGATGCTGCTCAAGCTTTTGGAGCTTGGAGAAAGGCCAATGGGGGAATAAGACGAGCTGGCGCTTGGGGGACTATAGGTTGTTATTCATTCTTCCCCACTAAAAACTTGGGAGGATATGGAGACGGTGGCATGGTTGTAAGTTCGGATGGAGAACTGGCTGAACGTCTGAAAAAACTCAGAGTACACGGGGCAGGAACAACATATATACACGAAGAGGTGGGACTTAACAGCCGTCTTGATGCTATACAAGCAGCTGTTTTAAGAGTTAAACTGCATCATTTGGATGAATGGAACGAGGAACGACGTCTTGTTGCAGATCGGTATAAGACGCTTTTTGCTGAATATGACCTTCTCGATAAAGTAGATGCTCCAGAAGAATTAGAAGGAAATTATCATATTTATCATCAGTATGTTCCGAGAGTTTCTGATCGTGATGGCGTTTCTTCTTATCTCGCAACGAAGGGAATAACGACGCGTGTATACTATCCGCTTTGCCTTCATCTTCAACAGTGTTTCGGCTCGTTGAATTATAAAGAAGGGGATTTCCCTATTGCAGAAAAGTTAAGCCATGAATGTCTTGCGTTACCTATTTTCCCAGAGCTGACGGAAGAGGAGCAAAGATATATTGTTTCTTCAATAGCCGATTATTACTCTAAGTAATTTGACCAATATTGCTCTTTATCCTCCAACCGTGTAAAATACGGATGTATAAAAATAATATTTCTATAAAATAAACTAAAATGCCATAGTGTTGGAGGTGATGGCGTGTTTCCGTTGTTTTTCGATCCTACTTTTGTTTTGCTGATTCCAGCAGTAATTCTGGCCTTTTGGGCTCAGATGAAGGTTAAAACAGCCTATTCGGAATATAGCCGTGTTCTTTCAAGAAAGGGAGTAACGGGAGCTCAGGCGGCTCGAGCACTCCTTGATCAGTTTGGAATGTACAATGTGCCCATTCAAAGGGTAGCGGGACAACTTACGGATCATTACGATCCTCGAGATAAAACATTACACTTATCGGAAGGAGTCTATAACAGCACGAGTATTGCTGCTATAGGTGTTGCCGCTCACGAAGTTGGACATGCAGTGCAGCATCAGAAAAATTATGCTCCTTTGAAGTTTCGTAATGCTGTAGTCCCAGTTGTTGGAATTGGTTCGTCACTGGCTTTCCCACTTTTCTTCTTGGGGTTGCTTTTTAGAGGACCGCTTCTTATGGACGTGGGTATTCTCCTCTTTGTGGGAGTAATAATATTCCATCTCGTTACTCTTCCGGTGGA